>JAABUS010000203.1_pt1 | contig 149238 bp, 153 predicted proteins | sample 5560161 | NCBI WGS metagenome assembly JAABUS01 (sample SAMN10711885, study PRJNA513376) | rock metagenome | isolation source: Antarctica rocks | place: Antarctica: Victoria Land, Trio Nunatak nord | collected 2016-01-04
TTTGACGATCATCGTTGAGGAGTCTTGGGGAGAGCGGGGACCCTTCGGACGCACAGTGTCAGATCGACGTGATAGAGTTTAAGCTCCCGGCGCTAAGACTATCAAACATGGCCGAGCCGAAATAATAATACATACGGAATACGGAGTACTGTAATGCAATCGTGGCATGATCAAGAGAGCAGGACTCTCTAGAATGGGTGGGATGATGGAATGATGGAATGCCTCATTAGAAGTCCGTCTACTACTAATACTACTAATAATAATATTATCATTAATATGAGAGTACCGCAGGCACCTAGATCTACCGTGATGCTTTCTTTCTGTTTGACTTTCATTCTGACGCATAATGATAATGATGATAAAACCTAAATAAATCAAGTTCCTACCTTACTTGACCTGCTGCTACTTTAGATGATACAGTACTTCCGTATTCCGTACTGCTAGCAGTAAGGTAGGTAAGGTACGTACGTACTCAATGTAATCGTCCGACGTCCGACGTCCGACGTGGGCCGTGGGCCGTGGCACGTAATCATCTCCCACCATCGCCCCCCCTTGTCACTCTGTACCGCACACCCAATCACGTGCGTCTGCTTGTTCGGCGCCGGGCATTCTCTCTACCTATTCTCTCCCTGTTTCCGATTCCAGAGAACGTTGCATTAGCGCATAACTTCAGGCTGCCTTACTCCCTTGGTACACACACACACTCTCTCTCTCTCTCACAGAGTCCCCTTCCCTTCCTATATCCATATGCGCGGGAAAGTCCAACCCCAAGCTGCACTTTCCCTAAAGTGTTCTCCTCCTCCACACTTGTAGACGTCAACCCTAAGAGAACCGATACATCACCACTTTCTCCCATTTCAAACAGTCCCACTGAATACCCCCAGTCTAATACGGGATTTTTAAATTATCGAGCGATATTCGCCTTTGAACTTGACCTACCGTCGCTTTCTAATTGATTTGTAATCAATCTTCCGCCCTTCACCACTTGTTCTCGCCTTCTGTCGCTCGGTCGCTTTTTCCCCATTACAAGGACATTGCGCCCGCACGTTTTTGCTTCACCACTCTCTCTAACTTAGCCTTTTCGACCAATTATTCGTCCGGACGATAATTCGAACACGACACGAAAATGCGCCTTTGATTTATTTATTTCTCTTACCACAGATTTTGGCCCAACCCTACCGTTGCGCCAAGGCAACCCTGTCCGAGTTGTTGCCGCATAACCTGTGAAAGGCCGTTTCCCTTGGCGATTTCTGCAACACGCACGTTCACCGTAAATACCAGGAGCCACGAACGCGCAGTGTTGACTGCGTCGCATGGCATGTTTCTGCTTCCATGGACCACCGGAATTCGGAACGAGAAGGTGGTGATGGAGAATCCAAACTTCACAACGACGTCACGGCCAAAGTCGCCGGTGCCTCAAATCTCGTTGTTGAACAAAATGAAGCGAAAGCGAGGAGATAGCGCTGGGCCGGAACAAAGTCCGGTCAAGAGGAAGATTGAGCACTTGAGTCATGTTGCGCTGCCACGTCCTCCAACTCCCATGAATACGCCAAATCACGTCCAGCAAACCAGTGAATACACGCCCGCTACTTGCTCTGAAACACCGTCCAAAACACAAACACCAAAGATGGACAGAGGAAAATCGCAAGAAGGCAGCGCAAACCAAACAAATCTAGCTGTCGCAGGCAGCTTCGATCCGGAACAGCCGGAGTTATGGAAATTGCCGGAAGGCAACGGCAGTCAAGAGAAATCTGTTAGTCATGGCATATTAAAGCAGAGAAAGCAAGAAGGGGAGAAGATTGATCTTCAAAACGGCAAAACCGACGCTACAGCTATGACAACAGTCCAACAGGTTATTGAATCGCAGTTCAGTCTCGAGATACTTCTTAAACATCGGGAACTGCGATTAGTTGACCAAGAAATTGCAAAATGTCAAATAGCCCTGGAGCAACTCCGCCGCTGTCAGATTATTCCTTACCCAGCCATGTCATCCAGACTTGAGGATATGCAAGCGGTCAGTGGTGGGTCAGGACCCACGTTCGATGATCATGTGCAATATCCGCCGCCGTGGGGTGTCACTGATGGTCCATATACTCGACATTACCAGAAATGGCTCATTCCGGACTCAGCCTTCGATGGCAGCATAGCAGAAAGCCCACAGGCACCACGTACAGGTGGTAAGACTGTGCCAGAACGGACGACGCGGGGATCTGTCGCCGAGAAGAGTAACATCGGGCACAAATCTCGCTCTCAAAGAGGTTCGGCCAGCGCACGTCTTCAAGCACTTCCGCATGGCTATCCAGAACCCAAAGAAGAAAAAGGACCGATGATTCTCAAGCGATCAACCGACGGCCAATGGGTCAAGCTAGTATGCATAGACTGCCGACGGGACAATTTTAATAGTGCTCAAGGATTCATCAATCACTGTCGTATTGCGCATAACCGAGGCTTTGCTAGTCACGATGCAGCTGCTCAAGCCTGTGGTGAAGAGATTGATCACAACCCAGCAGTCGGTGTTGGTGTTTCTGGAGAATCGACTGGAGTCACCAGCACGAGCGGCGCTAGCGTGGGACTAGTGCATCCACTCGTTCGCTCTGCCCAGATGACAAGACAAACACCTACAACTACAACAGCATCCAGACGTAGGAAATCACAGCCACAATCTGCTGCTGGTCACACACCGAGTAATCCTTCGGGATTCAAGGCGAACACTTCAGCTACTCCAGTATGGCAGCGTCCTGGCCACGCGAGCGGTTTGGGAACGCCGCTTCTAGCACCCTTCACACCCTCGTCCCAGACTCCTCATCTCTCGGCCCTGTTCGCCAAAACAGGTTGGGGAGGAGACCTAGATGAAATGGTAGCGGAAGCCAAGGTCAAGGTCGACGCTGATGCCGACGCTCATCTCTTAAGTGAGGACGAAGACCAGGACCAAGACATGGAAGATACATCCGAGACCGCAAATGACCCACAGAACCTTAACCCACGTACTGCCATACGTGGCGGTCGCCTCCCCGCCCGCGCTGGCATGTCTCCAGCTCCGCTAGAACGCACACCGAGCGGCAAAGGCGTCGACAACGGATTACGGAAGCCTGAGTTCTTGAGCAACATCATTCCCCTTTCAAGCTACTCATCTTCTTACACTGGAACACCTACGCAACAACAACAGCAAGCTTCTCCAACCGAAGACGTAGGACCTGTTCTAAACCTCTCTCCCAACACCATCGAATCACATCCAGCTCCAAGCTTGGTCTCGGATGACGGCGACTACGAGAACGCCCACTCCGAGTCTGAAGGCCCCAGCTCAGCTGAAGGTGACGATGAAGAGGACCGCTACCTGGGCGTCGAGGTTGAGGATCACGACGAAGAGATCGGACTCGGAGGGAGCAGCTCTGCCGCTGCAGACCTAGGGCTGGGGAAAGCTCATCCGCCCACTGCACGGATTGCGAGGAGATCGTCGACCACGAGGACTTCAGCGCCGCTACAAGACCAGGATCCGAATGATCAACCCGTCAGACTCCCGGTTCCTGGTAGGAGACCTAGGAGGAAGGGGATGAAATGAGATCTTTTGTCGTCTTGAACACCAATACGTTTGAGGAGATGAATCACCCGCATCTTCTACATTTTTCCAATCACCACACAGCCTGAGGTTTGTCCTTGAGCTCAGCATGTTCTTTCCCGCTTCACATCATGTCGTTATAGAATGGAAACCCCCCATTGTCACTACTTGTATCTTATTCCTGTCGAGCGTAGGCGTTTGGGGGTGGCATCACCTCGCTTCTTTTCTTCTGTTGCGGGACAACGACGGCTTTTTAAGTTTTTGAGAAAGTGTGGAGGGCTGCTGTTCTGGATACGAGAACGTTGCAGGCTTTAGATTGGCATATGGTAGGGGAAGCATTGAGGAAGAAGGGCTGGAAGAGGACGGAGAACGGGGGCGGTGTAACTGTAGCTGTAGCTGAATGCTGCTACGATATCTTCTTCCGATCGTGGTGATTCAGCGACAGTCCTATCAGAGCGGATCAAAACTGCAACGCCAACGATAACCCCCTTCTGCGTTGTGCGCCCCACCCACCCGTACCGACTCTCACTCCTCTACCCCCCTAACCCCAACATCTTCTCCATACATATAACATCTTTCCTATTCCCCCCCCCTTTTTTCTCCCTTTCTCCATTTCTCCCTTAACCCTGCCCTAATTCATTCATCACACAAGCGAATTACTTACCGAATCGCCATACCATAGCCGAGATACAGTAGTTGAGAAGTGATGGTGGAAAAAGGGGGCGGTGTATCGTTCTTATCCTCCCCGCTAACCACCCCGCTCAGCTATCTAATATTCCCTAAAAGCCCAGAAAAGGGTTGTTTTCCCAAGGTGAGGTGAGGTAAGGTACTCGTAGTCCGGAGGTCTTTTCTATGTGTATACATATACATATACATATACTGTATGTATGTATGTATGTATGCAATGTATGTTGGAAGAAGAAGAAGAAGAAGAAGAAGAGGGTGGGTGAGCACTTTTTGGACTTTTGGGGGGCGTACATATTTTTTGACGATCCCTTAGGTTAAGGTACGGTACTTTAGTGGCTGACTGGCTGGCTGGCTGGTGCACTGCAGGTATGTACTGTAGGAGCAAGGCGAGGTTTTGGCGAGATGCGGAGGCTTGGTGTTTGGTTGTGGTGGAGGGGAGAGAGAGGTTTGGATAAGTGAGGGAGTGAGTGAGTGGGAGATGGTGGTGAATATTCTTTGGACGGCTGCGGCATGATGAATATAATGAGGCGGTTGTTGAGTCATGTTGGAGATGGCAGGGTATGGGCGTCGGAACGGACACGGATGATGGGTTGTGAAAAAGAAAGGCCTACAAACCAAAAGCTCCACAACAAGACCAAATCAAATGCAAATGCACTGCAAGCGCATCAGCTCTCGATGATGTTGTATTTGCAGTCCTAACTGCCTACAGCCCTAAACGAGAGTGATGCCCGCCCAACCCAGTTACGAAACAGCGGTTCTCTAACACCCTGAACGGACTGTACAATGTCCCACATCGAACTCCAGCCATCTCAAAGACACAGCACCTTACCATGTTCTACTCCTGTCCGAACCCAACAGTTTCCTCTACCGCGGTCGTAAGCTTGCTGGATAGGGCGTCGTATGACTTGTAGTCTGGGAGGTCTAGGCGGTTGAAACTAACGACCCAGGTCAGTATATATCTTCTTCGCCAAAAGGAATAAAGGGGGCTATACCAGGTATGTGATTTCGGCAGCGCTTTATCGGATCCAGACTTCTCAATAGTGAACCTTCTGGGCCCATCACTTCCTTGAAGGTCTTTGAATCCGTTGACGGGAATTCGAGATGTGCCGGTTGCAAACTGGAGTAATCGTGACTTCTGCTCTGCGTCCCAGCTTCGGATACACTACAGCGCCTCGTTAGAATCCTTTAATACAGATCTAGGCTTAGAATGTACTGACGGTCCAGAAATTTCTTATGACCTCATCCTGTTCCGTGTAACCCCTGTAATCTGTGTGCTTCTTCCAGTCCTCCACATCAATGTCTGCAATGCCACCGATGAGAAGTTCCAACTCCCTCTCATCAAATACATTGACAAGATCCGGCGGTATGAGCTCGTTGAAGCCAGTCACAAATGCGTTGAATTGCGCCTCGACTCGCTTCTGAATTCTCCACTCGGTGACAAGACTAATACGATTAGCAGGACCAATGAGGATGTCATTCAAAATGCAAGACGTACTCAATATATTCTTTCTTGGTTTCATTAGTCACTTCAATGTTGTGGCCGTCGGGCTTCAAATCAACATCGAAGGTTTCGCCAAACCTTTCGTCAGGGACCGAAAAGGTGAGATCCAGGATTCCCGTGATATCATTTTCCCTGATGTTCTGTTAGAAAAGGTCAGTCGGAACGTACAGGCGCGGCTTACAAGGTCCAGGTCAAGCTTTTGTGGAATTCAGCATCAACACCCTCCAAGTCCGCCAGATTGACCTTCTTCCGCAGAATCATTTTATAGAAGGCACCAATGAAGAATGCGTCTAAGAATCGTCGATGGAAGATAGCTAATCCCACAACTCTACCAATGAACTTGAAATAATTCAAGTGCTCCGGATTAATACCAGAATGAGGGTTTATTTGTAGTGTGTAGTTGTCATGGGCGGAGTATTCAAAAAGGCAATAGAACGGATTAAACATTTCGTGTGATAACAGGAAGAAGAATTCTCTGCCGTACAGTTAGTATCCGGTCTACCGATAATGGTTGGAACAGAAGCTTACCGTGAGAGACCACCGTAATCAAGACCGTCCTCACCGTCAAACTTGATCATTAAGCGCTTCTTTAGCTCATTAGGGTTTTGTCTCATTATGTCGGAATACGAGTCTTCGAAGATGTGATCTCTTCGTACTTTGACATGACATTGGCCGGATAAGATACGCAGAGCTGGCTGGGACCTGAAGTATATAAGTTTGCGCCGGAAGTCCCGCTTGTACTGCGGCACATTTTGATCCAAGGATGAGGGTAATCGCGGGTCATCCCAGGTTGTGGTTTTGGTATTATGATCCACGAAATACACTCTGGCGGTGTTTGTAAGCCGCATTTCCCATCCGCTTGGTAGTGCACCGAGTTGTGAAACAGGCTGGGTCTGGATAGTTGTGTTGTTGCCATTCGGATTCTGGCCGTACATTCGAATGTACTGCTGGCGACGAGGATCCACCCAGGTCGTAGTCCGTGTGTTGTGATCAACAAAGTAAGATCTGCCTTCCGGAGTATGCCGCTGCTCCCAACCGGCAGGAAGCTCTCCAGTTCCTGCAGTCGTCGCACCAGTAGCCATCATAGATACCGCATTTGCATTGCTAGCAGCACTTGCACTATTCCCACTGTTTGGCGGTGATTCTGCTATACTTGGCGAATTCGCTCCTGTGCGATCTTCTGGGAGCATGCGATTTTGGTGGGCTCGTCGCTCTAGCTGGGTGTTTGCCTCTAAGGCAGTTCGCTGATCTCTTTCGTTGTAGGTAGTTGACGGCCTCGTCCATGTTGTGGTTCTCGTATTATGGTCGACATAGTACGTCCTACCAAGGTTATCCTCTCGCCTTTCCCAACCTGCAGGAAGCCTCCCTTGGTTGTCAGCGAAGGAGCTGTGATTCCTAGTGCCACTAGGACCTATGGGTTGGTGACCACCGTTGACCGGCGCGGACGTGCCAGCGGCTCCGCCTGAAGGCATGGAGCTTGGGCCTTGCGAGGGACTAGGAGTGTGGGGGGGTGGGAGGTCTTGAGGAATTTCGCTACTAGGTCCAACAGGAGAAATCGGGGATCTGGGAGGCCCTCCGTTGACTGTTGATGAAGCACTGCCGTTTGTAACATTCAACGATGAACCGGCGGGACCAGGGGTTTGTGGCTGATTGTTGATGGCTGGTGTGAGAGTGGTAGATAAGTTAACGATGAGCTTTCCATGGACAATTAAATTGTCGTTCGACTTTTTAAGATCTCTTGTAAGCATCTCTGTAGATCCTTGCTTAGCGATTGTATATGTATTTCTGAGTCGGTAAAGTGAACGTACCGTCACCGCCCATTTCCAAATCGATGACAGAGCCAATGCGGACATTGATGACTCCTAGAAACCCTTGGTCCTTTTTCTTGAATTTCTTCTGGTCAAATATCTGGATAGCTAGGATACTCTCTTCTGATGCTCGCCTGTCGACGAGTCAGCTTAAGAGGTTAACTGTACAGCAGGGCTTCCAAACATATCGAAGCTCTCGTTCCAGTACGGGTTCAGCGTCTTCTTGATCACTGATGTGGTTCGTGTCTGTTCCCCCCCTATCGTAGCAACGGCAAAAGGATCCGGAAATCCTTTGGATCAACGTGTCAGCCAGCGTACAAAATGCCCAAAGAGAGTTACTCTACTTACTGAAGACATCGCGCTTATATAGACCATCTGCAGCGATGACTGTAATACGTGAGCCAGATTTCAGGGAGAAGCTGTCAATCAGTATGGGACCTCACTCGTCACTCTCAGATTCGGAGCCCTGTCAGAAAAGTATTAGTATTAAGCGATCATGAATGGCTTGCAGAGCGACGTACTGTGGCAGATCGGAATCCATCCTCCGCAATGGCACGGCCCAAGACCCTCCTATATGGTATTGCTCTTCACCGCAAGCTGTTGTCGACCATGAACATGCGGTCACGTCTCGAAGACCTGTGGTGTCGACCGTGCAAGCCAAGCGGCCTAAAGCGCTGCTCCGAGGGTTGATTGAGGCTGTGCAGGATTTCCCAGCCTCAGGCTTGTCACAGTTTGAGTTCCAAGTGTCAGAACATTTCAATCATGCAGAACGTAGAATAAAGAGCTCCTGGCAGCTAGATTGAGATGGCAGCAGAAATCCGGATCTACCTTATGAATTTAGTACTTCCCGTTGTAAAGAGATCTGACCCCGCTAGTTGAAGGCTGCTTCTCCCAATATAGAAAATCGCGTTATACACGCTTAGTCAGTTGCTTTCAATGAAGTGTGTTTGAGAATATGAAACTACTGGAAATGCACCGTATGTTTCATGATCGATCGATGAAAGAGTAGTTTAAGGGACGGAGTCACGTTTTATGGAAGTCCTAAAGGCCTTAGTAGCTCATTCTATGGCAACTAAATCGGCCATACCCTCAATGCTTTTTGACCAGACACTCTTCCTTCTATCAGCGTACAGAGGGCCCGGTAAAAGGAAGCCGGGCGCCCAAGTAAACCCTAGAACTCCCTCTAGATGTTTTCTTAGAATCTCGCAGTACCAGTACACGGCCATACGACACAGTTGCAACATTTAGTATGGCGCATACCCCCTGGCCCTGCCCCTGTAACCTCCACGATACCCACCTCGAGGAGGATACCCACCTCGATCATATCCACCTCGATCAAAGCCGCCTCGCCCAAAGCCACCTCGTCCACCGCGAGGCCCTCCACGCCCTCCACCGCGGCCACGGGTCAGGCCTGGCAAATTGGTGCGCTTGGGTACGACCTAAGTAGATGTTGATCAGTAACCAGCAGCTTATGTCCAGAAGAGATGGAGGATATATGTGACAAACCTTTAGATTTCTACCCCTAAACATGCTCTCGTTAAGAACCAAAGCTTGAGCAACAAGATTAGGTTCCGTAAATTCCACGTACGCATACCTGCATCATACCATTAGCGGTCCATCTCTTGCCAGGCAGCGAGATAGTTTAGGAGATGGCATTTTGGAGTCGAGATGAGGGCATGCGACACGGCAGTACCCGTTGTGGAGAGACCAACCCTTTTGGATGTCCAGTAAACTTGTCCAAGAGAATAGTGACTCGATTGATCGAGCCACAACTCTGAAAATGCGCCTGAATCTCCTCTGGCGATGCGCCATAATCGACATTCCCAACAAATATACTACGCGCATCGATATCCTCCTTATCTTCTCGAAGGTCATGGGTTTCCTGGTCGAGCGACGCTTGCATTTCTCGCAGCTTTGCCGCCTCGGCTTCCATCTCAGCCACCCGTCTCTTCATTGCTGATATCTCTTCCTGCACACCATGTCATCAGCGCTCTTTTCTTGACATGTGTCTTAATAAGCCTCAATCCCTGACTTCTCGCGCCGAAACCATTGCGACGTGCGCGAGACGTTATGGCGGATGCTAACGAAAGGACCAAGCTCTTACTTCATCGTCTCCGCCATCCTCGCGTTTGACTTGCTCATCATCCACAGCAGTGCCATTGTCAGACATCCTGATCTTTCTGGGGCAGCTTTCTTTCACGTGGGTAGAAGCGCGCTCAGTGGCCTTTGAAAAGCTGTATATGCCGTGATAGACTTGAAGGATATTGAAGATTGGGATGTGAACAATTTCTCGTAGGGTTGTCTACATCGATATTGGATTATGTATGAATTAGTTAGATGAAAGACCAGAAAAGTGACTTAAAGGGTCACTCATTGAAACTTCAGTTAAGCTCTCCCTTCGAAGCTTCACGACAAATACCGCACTAAAACAAGAGCTACTGTAAATTACCACATTCGCTGCAGATCAAATCACTTTCGACTCTTTGAGTCTTGAGCCTTCCATTCTCTTAAAAGCTTTATATTGTCCTGATCATGTGATGTCCAGTTCCACCAAGAATGCAGGCGTAGTTCCTGCAAGCCTCTCCTTTTTAGCAATCTACAATCCTTCCCTCAGTCGCAGTGATGAAACCCTTCATGACCAGATTGTATATTACCATTCGAATTCACACGATATAAAATCGAGCCACAAGGCTGGAAGTAACGCCGAAAACGAAGATACACGCGAAGAAAAGAATGAAAGGTTGCGACAGATTGGCTTGGCCCAAGGCATGGTCGAATTCGCAAAGTAGTCATTCCATGCTGGCGCACAACAGCGACGTTTAGGACTGAGTACAAGGAGCAGGAGCTTTTCCGATGGCGAAGCGGTAGACTCCATTGAGACTGAAAAATCAAGGATCATTCTGCATGAGCTTGAGCCGAGTTGGTGGATTCTAGCAGTGAATACATCTTCCTTGCAATATCTGCACATATCTGATCCTTGTAATAGTCTATCGATCTAACTCGCATCGCAAGTTCTTCTGATAAGTCTACTGCGACTCAGACGCTTGGTAAAACTGAACCCACAGTCGAGTACTCAGCTCGAGAAGTTTGTCCGCCACCTCTGCTTTTACAGCAGATCCTTAGAGCCCATCGCGTCTTTCTCCTTCATCACTCACCTACAATTACCGAGCTTCATGGAAGCTTAGCACGCCCTAAGTTCTGCGGCGTTCTCAAAGCCTTCTGGGATACATTTGTCTGGAACTGGGACGTATTGTTACATGGAAATCCTGCGGTGGATGTATTCAATGGTCTCAAGCTCGCTGCGGGCGGAGAGCTTGGTATAGGTGTGGGAGAAGAGGAATGGGGTAGTGGGGAGCGAGAAGTACTGGAAGGATTCATTGAGAGGACCGATGGCCTTGTGGATCTGGTCGTTTCGAGGTTTGGAGATGCGCCCCAAGTAGGGAACAAGCCAGACGAGAACTCTACGCCCACAGATGCGCCTACTAGAGCACAAAGGACAAGGAAAGAGTGGCAGGGACTCACTCAGGATCCAAGACCGTCAGATGGCGTCATATTCTCGGGCATCGGTGCCATCAATAGGTCTTCAGTCAGAGATATCTCCAGTTGGGTGGAAATGATTTTCAAGTACGGTGAGGGTGCTTATGGCATGCGAGACAACCCTTCTTCCACCTTCCGTCGCAAGCGGAAGAAGTCTCCGTCATCTATTATGAAGGCCGGCTCCAATCTCACAGGTGAAAATTTGCAGCGACAAAGGTCTCAGCCTCGACAGTCCTCAGAAGACCACGCGTCTAGTGAGTACCAGAAGCACTTGGATACACCCGTTGGTATACCTCCCCCTATTGTTGCACCAGTGAGGCCACACCCTGTCAAAGCTACTCTCTCCGCAAAGTCACGAGACAACGACGCGTCGAAAAAGCAATCTGGGATATCCGCCAGTGGACTGGAGGACCAGTCTACTTCTAGTACAGAGACCTTGATGAAGTATCTGACCCTCGGAGTCTATGGGTCTCAATGGGGAATCCCGCTGAAACGATCCATTATTCAGCGCCAAGACTCAAACCAGGAGAACCGTGGAGCAGATTATAAAGGACAGCCAGCGGCAGCGAGCAAGATCAGCTCTTCGAAGGTCCAAGAAACATCTTACGGTTACTTCATGATTGGACTACAAGGTGACCTGGAGCAAGACATTATCGGCGACGATGAAGAGCCCGACACAGGTATTGGTACAGATCCTGACAGTATCAATGAAACTCAAAGCTTGACCAACCGTACTATGCGAAGGACGGTACACGTTGAGCGCACTTCTGCGAAAATTGTCAGATTAAGTGGAACATCAACCAGTAGTTGTAAGTGTTTCATTCTCTTTGCCAGACGGATACTGACGGTTTATGCAGACGAAGAAGCAGCGGCCGAGACTTATGACGCCCGGTTGCGGGTGGTTGTCTACGTAGTATGTATGGTGGCTATGTGGTATGATGTTACATATTAATCTCTGTCTAGCAACAACCTTTCATCTTCACCTTCCTTTTCGAGCTCCATGTCGTTTCGCTGGCCTTTCCTTCTTTCTATCGCTCTCTTCACCATCAACTAGGACCTTTGCAGCGACCTCTGTTGGCATCGACTTCTCCGGGCAAGGTGTCTGAGCGCCTCTGGGAGGCTGCGGCACCCAAGAGTACCGCTTGCACCAAGAGTTCGCAACCGATCTGCGATCTTGTCTATGATCCCTCCAACTTGACGGTGCATACCACGATCCCCAACATCCCTGAGCCAGGCCTTACTGCGGAAGAAACAGCGGCAGCTCCTTGGACTAAGGTGGAGGCACTTACTGTACACTCGCAAATCCTCAATACATACATCTCGACTCGCCGGTACACGGCCGAGCTTGAAAGAACGAGCAAAACCAACCGAGGCTGGTGGGTGGTATGGATGCGCTTGCCCCATCCTTCGATCACCGAGCCCAGGCACAGCAGTATGTTCCGTGAGGCTTTTCTCATCCGGAAAGCCAGCGATTACGTTCCACCTCCCGCCAAGAAATCCACGTCAAGGTTTGGCCGCAACGTTAGTGCTTCGAGCGCAAGCAGCGGGTGGGGACCGGGCAAGTTGGCGGAGGGAATCGGCATTGACGCCAGGCAGTACATTGAAGGGCTGCTCAGTCTTAATCGATAGCTTCCGAAACCCACGGAGAAATCGATCAGTTCACGCTGGACATGTACATAGTGGGGGGTTCATAAGGCCTCATGAGTAGATCGACATGGAACGAGTGAAAAGGCTTTGCTTTTTGCAATGCAGCTACCGGGCAGGCAATCGAGTCATGATGAAATATTTATATTATCCCCGAAACCTTGGATTCACAGCCAGCAAACCCATTCATTAACCACCCTTGCTTAACGGCGGATGATTCTTTTGTGCGCAGTAACGCGCACACTCGAGGATTCAATCACCACACACTCCGGGTTTGCTTTTTGTTCTCGAACAAAGAGTGAAAGCGACTTTTCCAACATCCAACATTGGGTCTTGTAAATGTGATGATTGGGTCAAGTAAAGCAAATCTACCAAGCGAGCCCCAAATGCAAACTTGGTGAACGGGGGGGATCCGCGTATGTAGTGAGTCCGGGCGCAGTGGGCTGTGTACGAAAAGTTGTGATTGGGGTCCTGCATTGTTTGTAGGAGGGAGGAGTGGAGCAGGATTTTCGGCGGGATCCGAGATGGCTCTCTCCACGGTTATTACAGTGGCAATCGAATAAGTTGTCATGATCCTGACCCTTTGAGCTTGTGCCTCCTCGGTAAGATCTGATGCAGAGAGAGAGAGAGAGAGAGTCGGAATCATGTTGTATGGCTGACGTGTACCAATTCCGTGGTGCTTACCATGATACCACACACTATGCAGACACAGAGGCTGGATCCAAGAGGAGGTGTTTTGGTATCACCGGGCGCTAAACATGAAGACAGCGCTAGACATAGCCCCCATGCCATAAATAGAGAATTTGATTGGATGAACAAAGAATCGTGCCCCCCTATCACGCCAACTAAATTGCTTTAGGTCTTACCCCTGAATGCTCACGTTTTAGCGTGCACCTACGCCCCGTTTGCTGGTTTTCTTTGTGCGGACCCAATATGAAGCATTATTGCCCGTTCCCCTCACTTGCTTTCCCTTCCTTCCTTCTTTCCAACCTCACTCACGACTCTTCTTTACATCTTTCACGTCGCCTACCCTTCAGGCATCACTGTCCTTTTTCAGAATTGCTGCTCCTAGTGAACAGCTTCCATTCATTCATTCTTTGAACAATTAGAATTCCACATTCCTTCCATCCAAGATTCGAGTGTGTCCTTGCACTTATAAACCCGACAAGAACCATCACGAAACACCAGGTCGCCAGTCGCAAGTCGATTTCAACACATCCATTGATTGGATACATATCTCGATCCCGCAACACTCATTACCGACAGTCGTTAGCAACAATGAAGTCCTTCAGCATCGGCGTCTTCGCCTCCGTCCTGGCCCTCGTCTCGGCCCTTCCTTTGGAGAAGAAAGACATGGTCGTGGAGACTGTCGTCGAAAAGGTTGTCAAGACCGTCGACGCCACCACAACCGTCTGGGTTTCACCGGGACAGACTCCAACTTATGCCGCTGTTGCGCAAAAGCAGGCCGACAACCAGCAGGGCCCGAAGCCGGTTGCTGCTCCTTCAACCACCAGCACTTCGACTCCTCCCCCACCACCCACGACAACCTCCACGCCCGCGCCAATTGCCGCATACCAAGCCCCGACAACCACGTCCACATCTACAACCCCACCTCCTCCTCCCCCTCCCTCCCCCTCGTTCACCGTCCCATCCTCCGTCGCTCCTGCTGTTTCTGCATCAAGCGCCGCCGCCCCAGCTCAATCCTCCAGCTCTTCGGGTACGACCAGTGGTGGTTCCTGCAAGGACGGTGGCCCATGCTCCGGTGACATTACCGTGTACGACACCACTGCCGGGCTTACTCCTGAAGTATTCAAGGCCTCTGGGTTTGGTGCTTGCGGCTGGCTCAACAACGGTACCTCGGAGGACGTCTTTGCTCTCGCTCATGGTGAGTCTCTTAATTCACCCCCTGTGACCTATTATTCTAGTAAACCCCTTCTAACCATTCCTTTCAGAAATGATGGGCACTCAATCCAACGGCAACCCGTACTGCGGCCGCATGGCCACGATCACCCTGAATGGCAAGAGCGCCACCGGCAAACTCGTCGACAAGTGCGGCGCCTGCCAAGGCCAGTCCATCGATCTGTCCGACCACCTCTTCGCTGCTTTGGGCGCCGATGTCACCACTGGACGTTACCACAACGTCGAATGGCATTTCTCGTCCTAGACATCTCTTTAGCGAGGAGAAGGAGCCTTGTGACTGCCTCGGGAACAGCGTTCTCAGAAGATCAGATGTCTGCTAGCCAGAGTCTAGATGCATGATCGCGCGTATGGCAAACTTTTGGGATTAACGAAAAAAAGAGATCTGGGATCTGGGATCTTGTGTGCCTGGAGCAAATATAGAAATGGCCTGTTTTTTCTTCTGACATGACGGGAAGCAACTTTAAGGAACGGACATCTTTGTACATACTTGGGTCTCTCCTCTCTCTCAGGGAGGAACCCGACGAAATACAAAAATTGCATCTAGAACATCCTCGAGATTGAATCGAGATTTGTTGCTGTGACAGGGTTCGGTGCAACGTCAACACCCATCTCATCCTCCCACCCTCCCTCCCATCCCCTTCCCTTTCACCCACCACCCTCCCTCCCTCTCAAACAAAATCTCCACCCTCTCCTCTCCTCTCCAACTCACCCATGCCCTCCCTCCCTCCCTCCCTCCCTCCTATCCCCCTTCCCACTCACTCCCCCAACTCCCACTCCCCCAACTCCCACTCCCCCAACTCCCACTCCCCCAACTCCCACTCCCCCAACTCCCCCAACTCCCACAAACCTCGAAGATCCATCAAGATAAAAAACAAGTCACGCCACACAAGCCACCCCGAGTACAGCCAACAACAACTACCCTCCTCTTTAATGGAGGAAAAAGGGGTGGGGGGGGGTTCGTGGTTGTGGGTTGTGGGTTGTGGGTTGTGATTACAGGGATGGGTGGTATGGCAAGGAAGAGAAGGAGAAGGAGAAGGAGAAGGAGAAGGAGAAGGGGAAGGAGAAGGAGAAGGAGAAGGAGACATGAGGACGAGGACGCACGCACGCACGCACGCACGTGTACAACGAAATTCCATCCAGATTGGAGGGAGCAATCGCCGAGCGGGGTTCACACGGGAGAACAGAGGAAAACTAGGGTAGGAAAGTGAGATGGAGAAGGGAGATCAGATGTAAGATATTCTCTATACATAGATCACTATCCCGTCACTCAGCCAGTTCTACTCCCTCCCCCGAGTATCCAAGACTCTCAGGCAAGACTATTTGGGAAAAAGCAATGGCAAAATCAATGGCAATGTGGAAAAGCAAAGTGGAAAGAACGTACTTACACCGGTATGTCGGATGTTGTTTTCGTGGTTGCACATATGAACGTGTTCGAGATATCATCATGTTACTTTTATTTAAATATCCGACTCGGCTTGGCGTCATAAGGTATATATACTCCGAGTGTAAACCATCCAACGAAAAAAAAGAAAAAAAGTCCATCAAACCCCTTTAGTTCTCTAGGCAGGCAGGAAAGAGGATGAGGAAAGGGGCGTGCGAAAACGGAAACTGTCCTTGTTATCTCCGTCGTTTTGCATGGGGGAAATTCGCTCCATCTTGTTCTCATGAGTCATGACAATCATCCACTACGCATCTCCATCACACGCAAACAGAAAAGCAAACCCACTTAATCAAAACTCTCCACCCTCACAATCCCAACCTGCTGCCTTCCCCTCCCCGCCTCCCTCGTCCTCCCTGTCGCTCTCGCCGCCGCCTCCCTCGCCCTCAACCCCGCCCCCGCTGCCTGCGCCCTCGCTCTCGCCTGCGCATCCGCAGCAACCGCGACCGATCTCTGCGTCGCCGCCGCAGCTGTTTCGCTGGCTCGCCGATGGGCGTCGAGCGCTTGCTCGCGGGCCCTAGCGCTAACATCGAGGCCATGCTGGAGGCCTCGGGCGCTGGCTTCACGGGCGCGGGCGGAGGTGTCGAGGGATTGTTGGCGGGCGAGGTTTGTGGCGTTGGCGACGACTTCGCGCCAGGAGGGTTGGCGGGCCGCTTCGGGCCGGTGAGCTTCGCCTCGGCAGGAGTGGGAGCTTGGGCCAGTGCCAAATTCGCCGTCCCTTCTTCCGGCTTTCCAGCCTCTCAATCTTTTTTCTTCCCTTTTTATCGCCTTGACCTCTTTCACTGCGCTCTTCACCTCCCGCTTAATCTCTTTCTTCTGCGTCTTCATCTGGTCCTTGACCTCTTTGCTCTGTTGCTTGCGCTCCTGCTTTGAGAGCGGACGACGCTGAGAGCGCAGGTCTTCCCGCAGTTGGCGGACGGAGGAGGCTAGGTGAGCCAGTGTTGCGGGAGAGGCGCGGAATTTGTTGAGGGAGGTGGACACGCCGGCGGCGGTTGTGCCTTCAAGGTCGGTGGTAGAGATTGAGGGGATGGAAGAGGAGGACGAGGATGATGAGGATGAGGATGAACGAGAGCGTTGATGGGTAGGGTGTGGCTGTTGGATAGGGATGTTCTGGGAATTCCAGGCGGGTGGTTCTCCGTTCTGCATGAAGGTTTGGGGGTAGGGTACAGGTGGTACAGGAGGCGTTGGGATACCGTAGGGCATGTGTGGTGGAAATGGCATCGATGGTGGCGGAGGATTAGAAAAGCTATCAGGTATAGGCGGGTAAAGAGGCTGTGGGGATATCGAAGCACCATAAGACGTAGGTTGGGCTGATATCGCCCTGGAAACTCCTGAAATCGCAGATGTAGGGAATTCAGGGTACACGTGGATGCCTCGTGGGCCAAAGAAGCCCGAGTTCCATTCTCCAACGACCAGTTCAATCTGCTCTTGGCGCTCGGGGGTATCGACTTCAGCAACACGGTGCCTCCTCTTGTTGTCATCGTGCTTGGTCGCCTCGTCCAGTGGACTAAGGTGATGCTCGGGTAGAATGTAATTCACAAACGTGCTCCAGTCAGCATCACTGACGTCTCTGGCACGATATCTCTCTGCAGGCTGCGGGAAGCTAAGGTCTTCTCGAGTCACTTCAGAGTCCAGTATTATCTGGTGTCTAAGGACAAAGTTGGGGTACTGGCCAGTGCATGGCCGCTCTTCAAAATATGCTGCGGCAGATGACAAGGCTGGTTCTTCCGGTGGTGGAATGGGCCGAGTGTATCCACCTCTAAGAGATGTCCTAATGGGCAGACTTGTAGTATTCCGCTCGAAAACAGGTAACTCCGCTGCAGCTGTAGTGGAGGAAGGCAGCTCTAATCCTGCTGTTGGCGACGTCGATGTGTGAGGGTCTTCTGAGCTGTATGGTGGAGGAGGGAGGTCTTCAAGATTAGAAGGAGATAAAACACGCATGATTGCTTTCGATATCTAGATAGCAGGTAAAAGCGTACTTTAGATGTCAAGGATTGAAAAGGTGAAATCAACGAGACTGCTGAACTGCTGTATCGTAGCTTCGATGGAATAGATGTTGAAGGTTACAGATTAACCCCGCTATTCTATGATTGTACAGGAAAAACAGGGAAATCAGGCAACAAGCACAAAACCGACGGCCGAGGACTCTCGATGAAAATCTTTGATCCAATAATAATGAGTTTATCTGAGGCTTACATGAAAGTCGTTACGCGGCCAGCTTACGTGCACAGCCGAAAGATGTGTCGCTCAAATGAGCTACTCTCGAGTCTCGAGTCTTAAAGTGATTTGGCTAGGGGGCTGAGGCATCACCGATTACTTTAAGGTATACCTCAAGGTTCTAGATAGGAGTACTGAGGTACTACCGAGGGTACGCAAGAACAGTCCGAGCATGTCCAGTGTTGCTCGAGTCCTGATTGCTATAGATAGCAACTGGTACTGATTCCAGAGGGGGAAAGCAAAGAGAGACAAGAATCGTTTTTTAGGTGCTTTACTGATCAAATCTCCCTAACAAAGAGCGATATGATATCTCTACTGTGGTACGTCCTGCCAGTCGCACGATACTTTACTCTTGTTCAACATATAATATCTTACGTAATCATCTCATGAGCCAAACCCATCATCAGCTCAACTCGTAGAAGCCTTTCTCACCCCTCGTACCTCTAGCTTCCTCCTCCACATTAATCGCGACCCCTTCCTTCAAAGCTCTTTCGATTGCCTTTCTCTTAACTTGGCAATCTGCCATGTACTTACATTTCGTCTTTTCTCTCCAAAACGGATCATGCACACACGTCGAGCCGTACAGGTCCACACACAAGGTCAGAACAACCAGTCCCGTCGTCGTTGATATTAGGCCCAGGGAGGTGAGAGAATGGGCTAATGGTAGGCATATGAGGACGATTGAGATGGCTGCGCGGAAGATTAAGCGGAAGCATTTTGTAACGCGTTGGCCTTCAATTTCTTTGTGGGCGTGGGTTAGGGAGATGATGCCTGACGAAAGTAAGCTGCTTGGGGGAGACGGGAAACAGGGGTACCAGGCCAGCTGGGGGATGGGAAATTACCCATGCATCCCAGGGCGATTCCCAGTCCAGCACAATAGAACCACCGTAACCCGGGGGCGATCTCTGATTCGGAACGGCCGATGTAGGCCTCGCCTAACGTCTCTTTGTCGGTGTTGATGCAGTCGCTGGCAAGAACTAGTTTGGATAACGAGGCCCCCGCAAGGACGTAGCTCATGATGAATGGTAGATGAGCGGATACCCAGATTGTAGCTGGGTACAATTTTCAACGGGTTGTTGATGATATGAAGATGGAAAATATCTTACAAGATATTACGTGCCGGCGAATCGCGTGGGTGTGTAGATTATATCCGTCTGGAATCGGATCAGTTCTGACCATGATAAGACGTGCTTGACGGTTTTACCAATATCAAAATATAGCCAATTGAAGCAAAAGGCTTGAATCAAGCCAAGGGCCGCTTTACCAAAGAAACTGAGTTAATCAGCAAGACCGGAGCTGCTGTGGACACAGGTGCATATCATACGCATTGACGCCATATGGCGCTTTGTTTTGGTAGAGGAGATTCACTACTGAGTATCCGAAGACAAGAGTCACAAATGCGTTCGTCCGTTCAGCTATGGTTCGTTAGAGAACGTCCTTCACCAGGCGAATCTGCATACTCTTATGCTCTATATTGACAGCTATAGTAGGATCAGTCTCAAGCACTTTCCTTCGGTATAGTATAGCTCACCAGGAACAAAGACAAAGAATTTTCGGATTCTCCTCTGGAGCTTGGGATGCACCAGGCGAGGACTCATTGTAATGAACATAAGCCAGAGCGCGCCAAACAGATCTACTTGACAGTTAGCTGTGACTGGCTTTCATGAAAACACGCCGAGAGGGTCTGCCGTAATCTTACCTAAAAGTATAGCAATCCAGATTATGGCTAATCGATTAGGATAGTCGAGGTGAACGCTTGCGATCCACAATACACTGGGGATGGCTACGATGATAGCATTCCCGATCATGTAGCCACGCACCATGGGTATCAAATATGCCATCCAAAGGTAAGAGACTCCAGAGAAGAGTCTCTGGGCGAGCTAGTATAATATGTCTACTATTAGCGTAGCCTTGAATAGTTGCCGATGAAGCCTATGCATCCAAAGTGAAAATCCTCGTATCATCTGCATTGCCGAAAACGTCCAGGATCCCAATTCGTCTACTCATCGAACAGAAGTTCTATAGAGACAAGACTATAGTTACTCACATAGAACGATATTAGCCGAGCGTATGTGGTATTGAAGGCTTCACTAATATTCAAATTATATCCAAAAAGGGAGATCATCACGAATAAGACACAGAAGCGCTGGAATATGTCGTCTAAGAACAGTTAGCAGTGGTGCTGTTTAAAACAACAACCAACTTAGCAGGCACCTGTCTCTGGACGGAGCTAGAAGTTAGCAGTGGCCGCCGATGTACGTATCACAAGTAGCGTACCAAACCAGCTCACAATCAGGGTGAGATCACTCCACATTTTCCAGCCCAGAATGAATGTAATGGCAAATCTAAGCAAGCCAATGCCATTGGGATTCGCAGAGGCATTGTCTCCCACGATGGCTATGATGCCGACATAGAGGAGGTCCATGAAAAGCTCGAAGGAAGCTACCTCTTCGATCTCTGCAGCTCGCCAGATTAGGCCCTTATGGAAGTATTGCCGCACTACTGGCCTCTTCCAGAACCGCAAGGCAGTGCCTTTTCGACGTTCAGCATCCCAATCGCGTCTTTCGTGAGCCGAGGAATGATCGAAGGTAACAGAGCTCGCAGACGAATCCGGCTCTCGTGTTCCTATGTTGATTCGCATCAGCTCCTAGGGAACTACGGTGAAGAAAGTACATATTGTCACGTACTCAAATGGGCGGCGTAGCCGAACTTGGAGAAATTCGCATCCAGGGAAACGCCATGCTCAGTCAACATATGAAGCTCTTTTGAAAGTATATCAAGCTGTAAGTGAACGTCCTCAAAATCGTCGTACAAGTCTCCGTGTTTTTGGCGCAGATCATTCCGCCTTTGATCGTGGTGAGCGTGAATCTCACGTACTGCATCAAGCTAAGTTTCATTAGAAAACAGCTAGTTGTGAACAGCAGGACAACTCACATGCTCCGGAGAACCGTGAATGTAGACATCAAAATGCTCGTCCGGCTCAGTTGTACTCAGTGTTCTTTGAAGTCTTCTGTGTTCTTCGGGCGTACCCGCAACATGTACTCTTCTTCCGTTCGGCTTCAAGAGCTTCCTTAGTCGTTTGCTATTGTGCTGAGGGCCGATGTGTAAGCTTTCGCCAGTGGCTGTTGGCGTAGAAGCCATGGGTAAGCCTTGGATGGAGTGAATCTTTAGACGTTATACGGGCTTCAAGTAATTCTCAGGAATAGAATCCTCGAGCAAAGGACGCTCCAGGCAACGTAGTGAGTGCATAGTCATGATCTGAAGACGGGAGCCAAGCTGAGCTTGTTTCACTGCATAAAGGCACCCCTTCAGACCGCAATCGAGGTACTCGTAACTCGGGGCGCACATTGGGAGGCTACCCAGGCTAATCACGATTGCATAGGTAGATTAATATTCTTTCGGACACGCTAAACCCATAACAGACCTTATGCTACATATTAACGGCGACCAGGATAGGTGCAGATTTTCCCCAGGATGATCCGTTGGCTAAATTTGTTCTTCGAGTCCTCTCAATGTCGTTTCATGGTCAATTCATTCTAAGGTTGCTTTCGAGTTAATGATCGTACATTTCTAGAAGTCGGAGAGGCTGGTTATCCATTTGAACAGACCCAATTAGAGTGGGTGAACCATTTCCAGTTCAATACCTAACCAACGATTTCTGATCCGCCATCACAAAATGTTATCGCGTTATTCGTGCTTATTTATATCTTACCATACCTTGATCGTCTTATTTCGAAACCAGTGTACCAAATCGACTGATTCTTAGAGCTCTGTATTCTAAACTCTTTGATATACTTCATTTGTCTGTTCGCAGGAATCCTGTTGCTTTTGTCGGAGTGACTAGGTCATAGCTTCGCAGACACGCCCAACAACCGAGCAGACTACCTGCGCGCAGAGCTCGAGAAATCTACCTCGACAGACTGGAAGGACAAGATTCACTCGTTTGAGGAGTGATGTGAGCGCGATGCGGAGGATTCCAAGATATACAAAACGGAGTGCAGGTCCATCTTGATTGACATGAAATAAATCTCAGATGCTGTGTGGTGTGGTGTACATGCTAAGGGTCTGGTCTGTGCACCTATCAATATTCCTTTCTAGGCCTTACTCTCATTCCGTTCTACCAAATCCCCCACTCCCAAAACCCTCCCAACCTTGACTTTTCTCTTCTTCCCTTTTACCTTGCCTCCGTCCTTCTCCGCATCTTCCCTTTTTCCGACGTCCCCAACCTCCTCCCCCTCATCTGGATCCGCATCCAGGGTTTGCTCTCTTATAGAACCCAGGTCCATCTTCATACTGTATGCATCTTCTTGATCGGCATAGTATTTCGCTTCGACCTTCTCCACTTGGAACCCTAAAGTATCACGGTATAGCCGCAGGGCAGCAATATTTGACACGCGCACGTGCAAAGAGACGTACTGTGCCCCGAAAGTCTCAACCATGGCTCTTTCTATATGAGTGTTGAATGTTAGTTCTTGAAACACGATCGAACATCTCTCGCAACAGAAGATTGCCCTTCAGATCCCGCTTGAGCTTTGGCAAAAGACATCTGCAATTCCAACACTAAGAGACATCTACGTACGGCTCTGTCTCATTAACTTCTCTGCCAAGCCTAGCCTCCGATGCGTCCTCATAACGCTCAAGCTTGTGATGTGCCCATGCTGTACGCCATTCACTGGCTCCTCTTCCATTTTTGCAAGAACATAACCAACAATTTTTGGAGGGTCATAAGGCGTACGCTTGGGACGAGATGTGTCGACTGCAACGTATGAGAGCTGTGGCCATGATAGAGCGTGATACAAATAGTACTTTAGAAAGTAATTCTCTGGAAGATTCGTAATATTCGTCGATTGTACATGGGGAATATCAGAAGGACGCAGGACTCGGATATCCATTGAGAGAGCAGGGCGGTGCGTGTCACAGTATCAAAACAAGCGGTCAAAAAGAAACATTCCTGTGTGATTGTGTTAGGGTGTGTTAGAGGTTCTTTCATTCACCTGAAGGCTTTGGTGTTGTACCACAGTCAGGTAATTAATATTAGCGTTGGAGCTAAGCGTGTAGGGTAATGCCCAGCCATAAATTTATTACAATCGCGTTCCTCTCACTTCATGATTGACAACACCGAAGATCAATTCGACAGAACAGGAAGAACCTACAGCTTATGCTTTGCCTGTTCGATCTACTCAATCTGCTATATCAAGACGTACCTACAGAAACTGTGCAGACTGTCAGCTAACACAAATACGCCTCAGCCCCTCAGTTCCACCTAACGCGCCGCAAAGTACACTACAGACCAACCAGAGTCACGCACGGCGTATGTTATATGTGTGCTTACCCCTCTGCCAAAACCATTCTCATAAGTACAGGCTTTCCATAAAGGCTCATCTCCATTGCTACGCCCCAAACCATTCCCATTTTGCTCCGTGGGTGCAGCCTCCAACACAATTTGCGCATGTGTGCAAACCTGATGTTGGGACACGAGCTTACACATGAACAGCTTCTGCAGAGTATCTACCTGTCTCATTGCTACACCACGTTCAAGCTGCTCCTTTAGGAGATCACGACAAGATGCCCGAACATGATCCTCTCGGTGATCTCACAGCTTCCCCCTCGAGCGGAGCCAGAGCTTTTGGCAGAACAACGAGCAGATATCGTTTTGGGCAAACCAACGCACTTGGCCCACGAATCACTGCTGCCACGCAGGAGATACAGATCGCACTTGCGAACAACAAAGCCAGTGTGAACGAAGAACAGCAGGCACAACTTCGACAGAAGATGCGAGAGCAAGCCGAGGCAAAGCAACATGTTGTGACAGCAGTTGAGGCCAGAAAGCTAGAAGTACAGAAGGAACATCAGAAACTCTATGAGAAATTAACGATCAATGTTCAGGAAGAGCTGCGGGAGTTATACGATCAAGAGGTGAAGGCGGAGGCCTGGGCTAAGGCCGATGATGTCAAACGGGAGATGCGCCAGCAATTGGCAAAGGATCTCACTAATGAGGTCAAAGAGGAGTTGAGGCAAAGGCTCCGAGCGGATATCCAGAAAGAGCTCCCCTCAAAATATGCTGAGGAGATAGCAGAATATAGAAGGCTAGTAAAAGAACGCGTGGAGAAGGATTACCCTCCATTGCTCAAGGCCGAGCTCAAAGCCAAGCTTGAACCAGAGATTATTGAGGCGCTTAGGACCAAGCTCGAGCCAGAAATCGCCGAAGAGTTGAGGTCCACGCTCAAGCCAGGCATTATCGAGGCGGTTAAGATAGAGGTGAGAGCAGAGTTGTACGATGCTGAAGCGTTGCGTGAGGGATTGAAGCCATCTCTTCCCGAGGTCGACGTGAAAGATGAATCGCCATTTGTCAGTGAACCCGATCTTTCGGATTCAGAGGGCGGCAATGCTCTCGAGCGTCAAGAAAACGTAGAGGAGAAAAAGCGTAAACTCGAAGGAGAGCGCTACACTACCTGGCCTCCGATGGAAGAGGAATTTGATCATGAGTCGTTTTCGTACGCTCATGCCGGCACCAAACACTTCCGCCACACAAACATACAGCACGATAGTCACTATTTTGATCGGGATGAGGCGAGGTTCAATGGGCAGTACGAGTCCAACTTTGACGATGAAGAAGGGTCCACTGGAGCGCGACCAAATTCTGGCGCCTATCATGGCATGAAGCGTTCTCGCCTGGCTAGCCATGGACCTAGCAATGGTGGCCGCAACATACAAGGCGCCCGCGAAGATAATGGCGGTGCTACCACACATGTTCTGGGAGAGTCACGGCTGAAGCCCGTAAACGACTCCACACATAGAGCATTCGAGCGAAATCGTCACGAGTTGGATAGTGAGAACGATGATTCTGATAACTACGGCATGTCAACAAGCTTGTCAAAGCGTATCAATCAGCAATTTCTTGCAGGCGCATTCGTCGACGACAGTGACGCTCCGGATGACGACAACCTAGTCAAGGATGAAGTCCTTTTCACGAACGATGAGCAAGCCCTTCCAGAGGACCATTGGGAGGACCTCGGTGACGATTCTCAACGGGCGGATGAACTTAGCGACGACTCTGAGGAAGGGTACGGAGAGAACGTTAACATCGCTATCAAAGAGACCTTCTATCCGTCACAGGTCGATGACTCTAGTGATATGTCTGAAGAAGGGTACTATGAGACTGGAGAGGCTGACTTTAACATCCGCGTCAAATCCTCAGAGGTCTATCCACCGTCAGCCGACGACTCTAGTGGTGACGACTCTAGTGGCGCGTCAGAGCAAGAATACGATTCTAACGATGAGAGCGAAGAAGAACAAGAGTACGATGTTTATGATGAGAGCGAAAATGAGAATGTGGGAACCAAAGCTTCTGAGACATTCCACACGTCACAGATAGGTGACTTTGGTGGCTCATCCAAAGACAACGCAATTGACTTGGGCGACTCTGATTCTGATGAAGAGACTCGGCTGCCTCCGAACACCCAGACCATGGGGTTCTCTCCTCACAATCTCGGCTTATCTTATGGGTACTCCAGCAGCGATGAAGCTCAGAGTCATGACAGTCACGATGTAGACGGGGACGCTACGAACGTTAACGTAGTTCAGGACGCGCTTAATGACCTACCTGACTCCAATTCTAATCCAGCGGTAATCCAGAAGGGCTCCCTCAAGCACGGAGAGAATCTGGCTCTTGCCAAAGCAGCTTGTGTTTCCGCGGAGCAAGCACAGGAAATTGGAGACGACGATGGGTACGATGATGAAGAGACCCTGGTGGAAGATGTTGTTACCACGGTGGTCAAGACCATCAAACACGACGAAGGGAATGTAGTCGAGAATATCAATGTTGCCGTGGTAAAGACCATCGAACAAGAAGAACTTTGAGTGCATAGCCGAGGATTGTCATTTAGGGCGTTTTGGAGTTTGGTTTGAATGATACCCCCACACTGCCACGGCAGACGTGACTGTTTCAGCTATGCCCCGGTTAGGCATTTACAACAGCGGAGATACCCCATCGAGTCCACCATGCATCAGCGAGCGAGGCACCTTTTTTTTCATCATCACATTGGTTTCATCTAGCTCAGCACGAGCGACCTACCTTCACAGACGCGGCCAAAGTGCCTACATATGAGCAGCAAAGGCCTTTTATCAGCAGCGACCGAGTGATTTTAGCAATTTCTTTTCCGATTTTTATACCGCGTCCCTTCTCACACCCCGTCGAATCGACCAATCGTCAGTACGTCACGATTTGAAATAGTCATGTCAGCCTACCCTTCGACCCATCAATCCACGGTCTCCAATTACCCAATATATACAACCACCTCGACCACTCAACCGACCAAACTATACACCCAACCGAATCACCGCTTCCTTCTCATCTAGCCATACCTCACCACATGACGATTTCCATTTCCAAGTTCAAGCAACACCCATCCAGTCTCGACTGCCCTAGGCTATGTCCCGGACCTCAGCACAGCTTGTTATCAACAAACGGAAATCCACGCTACCCATTACCCTGCCCTCAGGCTTTGTCTCATCCGGTCGACTGACTTATATGTCCCGGATTGGAGCGTTTGGGGGAGATTGTGGGAGCGGAGAAGGAATGAGTGGGAAGAGGAAAAGCGGGGAGAGGGGGAGTGGAGGGAAGGGAGAAAGGGCGGGAGGGGACGACGGGGATTGGGGGTTTGTGATTTGGTGGCAGTTTATTTTTGTGGGGAGGGAGCGAGAGTAGGGGATTGTGGTTTTAGACGGATGGTTGTGTGAAAATAGAAAAAGCCAAAAACAGTTGGAAAATATTTGTGTGCCGTTCATGAGTCTGAAGAATGAGGTTGATAATCTTTGTCTGCAGGAGAATCAAGGTCTCCAAATACAATACTCATGAAGCACAAGTACTTTGGATGATTCTCGTCGACCGTGTCTACAAGAGATACAATACCTCCATATCTAATACCTAACCAAACAACGGCGCCCAGCAACCCTACCCACCATGCCCCAACGCCAGCAATGCCTTCTCTCGACCCCTCACCAGACTCCTCTCACAAACGCTACAACCACCGCTCCCGCCAGCAGTAAAACACCCCCACTCACTCGTACGGTGCTCGCACCCGACGGCACAATCCCACAGCAAGGCCGCGAGTAGGTGACATTGTTATGCAGCGCCGCGACTTCGAAAACCGAGCCGGGGAAGGAGCCTTGGTTGTAGTAGTCTACAAGGAGGAAGTTTGGGGGGCGGGGCCATAGTGCTGCGTAAGGGGGAAGGGGGGCGTTAGTTGCTGTTTGTGGTGTATGCGGGATGGGGGACAGGGGAGGAACAGGGGCAGGAGGGAGGGTTACCAGCGCAATCATCAGCCATACGCCCCAAACTCCCAGATCCATTAACGGCATTAGTCTGGTTGAGCAAAACGGTTGTGGGGACCAGGAGACTGGTGCCGGCAAATGAGATTTCAGTATTGAGGTTATGATTCGCCAGATACATCCTCTGCTCCGCATCCGGCCTCTTCAAGTTCGGCGGCCTTTGCTGCGTGCAGGGGAAACTGTCGTTGGTGGGGCTGAACGGCGTCTCCCACATCTGGCTGAATTCGTCCAGGATGTATGGGACTTGGGTCTGGTTGGCGTTGTAGTCCATAAAGATGACGGCGCGTTTCTGGGTTAGGATCAGCTCGGAGAGGGTCGGCCAGTCGTCGATGACCATGGGGATTCGGGACGGGGTGTAGGCCCATTTTGCAAGGCCGGACGCTTCGAGGGGTTGGGTGTAGTTGCCTACGCCGATGAAGTCGGCGTTGCCGATGAGGAGGGTGACGACGTCGTAGGGATGTGTGGAGATCCAGCGGGAGATGTTTGCGAAGTATTCTTGCGCGGTGCCGGCGTTGAGGAGGTCGCAGGAGGTGTGGCAGTAGAAGATTGTGTTGTTGACCCAGTGGGTTTGGCCTTGCAGCATGCGGATGCCGTCGTTGAGTTGTTTGGTAACGCGCAGGGCTTGGTTTGCGGCGGCGCTGTTGGGGTTGACAAAGGGGGAGTTGTGGGCGCCGATATAGGTGATGTTGCTGTATTTGCGGGTGCAAAATTCGGGGTAGTTGTTGCAAGGCTGGGTGTTTGTGGGGGCGGCGGAGGTAGATGTTGAGACGGTGGCCGTGGAGTTGGAAGTTGCCGTGCTATCGAGAGTAGAGGTGCGGGCAGAGCCTTGGAGGAGTGTTATGGAGTGGGATGTGCTGGATGGTGATGAGGTCGGGAAGGAGGATCCATTGGCTGCGGCGAATGTAGTGGCTAGCAGCGATATTGAACCGCTTCGGGTTCCACTGATGATGGTGCTCGTCGACGTGTAGGTGTAGTAGGTCGCTCGAGAGCCGGTGGGGACGAGGTCTCCCCCAAGATTTGCTATCGACGACGCTGAGCTTGACGCCGAACTAGAGGTCGAGCCTGACGTTGAGGTCGACCCCGAAAGGGTGGTGTCGCTGGACTGCGCATAAGTTCCAATGGCCAGAAGCAGGCTGAGCGAAGAAGAGAGAAGCATGTGAAATCGGGAAATGCTGACAAGGAAAGTGAGAAGGGAAGTTTAAGATGGGAACATCCTAGGGGCTTTGGAAGAAATGGTTGGTAACGAGTGCTAGAAGGAGTTGTTTTGCTTGTTCTAGGTATCATCTCAAGCTGTTGACCAGTTCAAGGTAGATAAGGTGGACATGCAAAGCAAAGCCTCGCCAATGTCAATGTCAATATTTCCCTTCGATAACGGATGACGCACAATCGCCAAGGACTCTCTGTATCCGCCCGCCGCGGTACGCACGGCTAACACTTTCCTCTTCTCCTTCAACTGGAATACACCACAGTACTTCCAAAGAGAGCTCGCCAGGATATCACGGATGGGTAAGGCATATCCTTTACCACTTTGCCGACTGGGCTTCAAAAGGCTCACAACCCAAGTACACAAGCCTCATACTTCATTGACCTGAATCTGGGGAGTTGATCCACTTCATGTACCCTCAATCATAGCAACCACGTCGTGCACGTGTATCTACCCACTCTCGTTCTCGTATCACTGTTCCCTTCGGCCCTCATCTTTCTTCCTTCAATGGCTCTTCCCAACTTCATCTCCACCCGCCGACATCCTAACAAGATCTCTCCCTCTGATTTCCAGCAAGACAATGCTCCCTCCCCCTACGACCTGGCTCCCACCACGTCCTTTGTCAAACACGCAAACCACACCCGCTACCGATGGACCCTGGTCAGCTCCTTCCTCTTCCTGATCTCCCTCGTCTTCCTCATCCTCGTCGAGGTTGGAAATATTTCGCCAACCCTTCCGGTCGTTGGCACAATCTTCTTCCTCAAGCTCGACCTCAGCCATGTCATAGCCAATTCCGCCCCCAACGCCTTCTTAATCAACAGCATAGCCCGCACGCTGGGCTTGCACGATTTTTACCAGGCCGGGCTGTGGAATTTCTGCGCGGGCTATTATTCCAATCCCGATGCTATTACGGAATGTAGCACTCCACGAACACTTTACTGGTTCAACCCCATCGAAATCCTACTTAACGAGCTCTTGGCTGGCGCTTCAAGTACGTCTCTCCCCTTCTCTTCGCTGCCTCCATTCTTAGCTAATCATTTCCACAAGTCGCCCTCCCTTCCAACATCGTCCAAGCCCTTACCCTCATCCGCCTTGCCTCCCACTGGATGTTTGCACTGTTTCTCACATCCGCCTGCACATCCTTCCTCTCTATTTTCCTCTCTCCCCTCTCAACCTTTACCCGCTGGCTCACCCTCCCCATCGCCATCTTCACCTTCTTATCCGCGCTCTTCACCACCGCTGCCTCCGTCATCGCCACAGCCATGTTTATTATCTTCCGGAACGTGATTAGAGGGGCAGCGGCGGATGTCAATATAGGGGCAACCATCGGGACAAAGATGTTTGCATTCATGTGGGTTGCGAGTGCGTGTAGTATTTTAGGGTGGCTTGTGCAGATGGGGATGTGTTGTTGCTGTGCGAGTAGGAGGGATGTAAGGAGGGGTGTGAAGAAGGGGGATAAAAGAGCTTACGCAAATGGAGGCCATGCGATAGAAGAGAAGCCGAGGGTGAGGAGGAGATGGGGACGGAAGGCGAAATGAGGGCTAGTGATTGGAATCCATAAAGCGAGCATATGCATGTCTAAGCATTGGGGCGGCGCAATTGACATTTTGGAAACGAAGTTCATGGTTGTTATAATCAGGTTCTGCTCTATAATCGGTGCATAGCGGACGTATTCTCGATTCACATACCATGGTCGAGATTTCCTCTGATCAATTTTGCCTCGCCCTCAGCTCTCACTGCTGATGTATTGGTATCCACACGAGTTGTTGTACAAGCAGGATGTGCTGATCCACCTCCTACTCTTCATGATCACGAGACTATCAACGTAGCTGTCAGCGTAGGTGGAGAAGCACCCCTTTCCCCTTGATTGAATTATCGACCTGCAGCAGTTAACCCTAAGCTCTCCAGCCTCCTGCACATTCCTACGACCCTCTGTATCCACGGCCATACCGGTGAGGCCACGGTACGGGCAGGAGCTCCTTACTACACCTTGCGGCTCTGCTTCGATGCCATCTCCCGTGCGTCGGTGCGTGCTTGGTAACGAGGACGCAGGCGGGCTTATAGGTCCGAATAGACGACGGCACGGGATCGGTGGATGGGTCCTATGAATCCAAAAAAAAAAAGGTCTGTAGGAAGCGTGCCTCGACTGTGGTCGATAGCGGAGGTGAAATTGCTAGCAATGCTGTCTGCTCTAACTACTCATGCGAAGTTGGGAAAGGGTGTCTGTCGAGATGGCAATCACTACCTGACCTGTGCGACAATTGGTTCGACCTAGCAACTAGAGTACTGCTGCCCCAACCCTCTCGTCTGACCTTGTCCTCGAAAGTCTCCCTTAAATTCCGGTTTCCACGTCGAATCAAGTCTTCTCCGGCGGCTGTTCGAACCCGACAGCGCTCTATCTATCTCATGCCTACGATCTCATCCGGACGACGACCTCGTTATCCTAGAAATTCCCAACCACACAGCCTCTGTCACGCTTTCGCCATTAGCGAGAGTTGAGAGCCATGAAAATGTTCCCCCCCTTTTGCCTTTCGCATAATCTCACATTGCTGTTATAGAACAGGGCCAAAGCCATGTCTCGCCCTTCCTTCCATGAAGTCAAATTTATTTCTCGTTATCTCCAATAATACTATAAAACCCCTTGGCGTGTAGAAGGAAGGTCTTGCCATGGATTTTCTGCAAGTTGTGAATTAGAGGGGTGACTCGCTGGTGGAGTTTAGTTTAATGACTCACACCGTCACACGCTAGTAGGAAACATTTTCTTTGTTTGAAAATTCGGTGTGGATTAGAGGGGCAGGAGGTTGGAGGGTTGGGGAATGGGGTTAGGGTTTAGGGCCTAGGGCAGATATTCATGGCCCCTACCTAATTCATGGAGGCCCTACATGAGGGATGCCTGGTTAGAAAAGGGGAAATTGACCTGTATAGGTACTTGATTTGGGATTGTAGACATGTAACAGACTTTGATCCGGAAATGGGCGAAAAACTTTAGGATAGAGCACCTCCGTACATCGGCATTAGAAATTCAGTATAGCATATTATCACAATCACAATCATTCCATGTACTGTATACTGTAAAGACTGGTGATTGCTAACCCTAACTCCATAAATGATTCTAACAAGCCCTGATGCACTATCTTTGTGGGCGTGTAAGCTATACATAATGAGTGTGTGTGAGTGGTGGCTTCCCATGTTCCACCATAATGCCAACGCAGCAGGTGCGACCATCCTTCCTGCCGTCTAAAACCGAATAGCTGTAGCAATGTTTTTGGGATTTTGTTGTTTTCTCCGCTTTTGTTTGGGGCCAGGGGCGGATGTGTAGGTGTAAGCAAGGAAAGATGAGAGAAATGTAAACACTAAGTGAAAGCAAGACAATCTGATACCCACCATACCCCTTCATCGCTATGTCTGGCAATCTGAATCCCTCCTATATCACGGGACCGTAGTCCTTCACTCCTCCTCGCTCTCCTCGCTCTCCTCGGCAGCAGCGGCGTTGGATTGAGCTTCAGTTCCAGCCTGAGCTACTCCGGTATCCCCGGTGGCGTCTCCATTCAGAAAGTACTCGTACGGATCATCAACGTCCATCTCAAGCTGTCCCATTATGAATGAGTGATAATCGGTCCCCGCATCGTACACGCCATATTCTTCACGGATGGGTGAAAGATCGGGGAAGTCTTCCCAATCGACTTTGGAGGGGCCCGTGGCCTCAGGTTGCTCGGTCGAGACTGGAGCGCTGATATTCTGTGACGCATCGGTAGGTACAGTCGAAGCTTGCGTGATCTCAGGTTGTTTCTCTCCTGCGGCGACTTCGCTGTCCTCGTTGAAATCGGACACGATGCCATCGTCTTCGAAAAAGTGATCCAGCGAATGATCTTCGGCCTCCACCGCTGCTTGCTCCTGGCTCGCTCCGGCCGTGGGTTCCTCGACAGAGCCGTTCGTATCGAACATGGCGCTATCTTCGGAGAGGCTATGCGAAGAATCCTTGGCAGCCTCTGCCACTTTAGGCTCCGTGTCCCCTGCAGCGGTAGGCTCTTTATCGTCTTCATCACCGTCGCCCATCAAAGCCTCGATGTCTCTCTCCATCTCCTCCGCCCACTGCTTCTCTTGGGCCTCCTCACGGGCCCCACGCTCCAATGCGTCTACTCGGAACTGCTCGGCTTGGTCCTGCCCTTTCTGAATCTCCTCCTTCCGCTCGCTCTCGAGCCTCGCCAGCTTCTCGTCCCGAGTCTCACGGGGCCCCCTCATACGTGGCTTCTTCGCCTTCTTTATAGGTGCTTTTGGAGCTGGAGCATGACCTTTCTCCAATTGTCGCTGTTTGGCCTTGGTGAGTTTTGGCTCCTTGGTATTCTTGGTTACGCGAGTCGTCTTTTGGTAACTAGCATACGAAGCGTTGTTCTTTCTAGCCTCAGCCGCTTGCAATCCTTCATCGGTAGGGTTGAAGACAAATAGGTCCGGCTGTGCATCGACATCGATGATTGATTGCATGACCTGTTGCGTGTTGGCACGATAAGGGTTCTCGGGTGCCTTCAGTGGATGATTGTTTATCCAATTGAGGGGCTTTTGGGCCAGATTCTGGGTGAATTGTTCCAACGCTTGTGAACCATGGCTCTGCGATGAAGATTCACGAGACATAGGGGCCGAGGTATCAAAGAACGATGTGGTGCCTTCTAATGAGGTATCCTCAACGGTTAGATCGATAGCTGCTGACGTGGCCGAAGAGTACGCGCTGCTTTCGCGGGCTGGACGGACTCCGAAAGTTGCGACAGCGACACCTGGCGTTGGTGATGTCGATAGAGCCTCGGCGGCGTAAGGGATCTGTGGGCTAGTTGCAGTGCTTGTTGCCATTGTATGTAGGTTTGATGGTGGTACTGAACCTCGGACAGTAGCGTTGCCTTGTACCACACGGTTGTAGAGCGTTTCGCTAGAAAGAGACTTTGCTGGAGGGTTCTTCAACAGTCGACAGAGTTGCTGAGCAAAATTCTTCCAGTGATCAACGCTGTCGCTTAGCTTCTTAATTTCGTTAGATTTGCCAGCCGATTCACCCTTCAAAAAATGCAACTGCTCTGTATAAGACTGGTTGTTCCGATGAAACTTTTCCTGAAGTGACATATACCGCGTTTGCACTTCGTTAACTTTGTTGGCCAATCCTGCCTCCAAAGTTCGCGAATGCGCTTTGTATGAGCGATCATTGTAACGACACAACTCCTCAAGCGCCGCGTATCGCTTCTGCATGTCCAAGAGACGCACTTTGAGAGCCTCACTCTCTTTCCGAGCCTGGATGTAGCCTTCATCTAGAGGCATCTGGTACTGCATTGCACCAGGAATGGGAAGAGCGTTGACGAATGCCAATGTTCGATAAACAGAATCTTTCGTCGGGCCTCGTTGAGCAAGAGCTGATGCAATGCCTTGGAGCCCCGAAGAAATTTCGTTAGGAGACTCCGCGAAGCCGTTGTGCTTGTTATGCTTAGCGTTGTGCAGGAAGTCTTGCGCCTGCGAGGGCGTTGTAAACGAAGCTCCTGGCTGCTGGAGTGCATACCCCTGTGCAGCTTGGTTCATCATGTTCATGGAGTGCTCTTTCTTGTGGGAAAAGGGACCCATAATATCAGTCCTCTCCTCGCGGATGTAAGGTCCGGCCGCGGAATCGCCAGTGAGGGTAGACGGCATACCAGTGGCCATGTTGAAGGCTGAGCGTTGAGGATTTATTTTGGATACATTTGTGCCGTGAGTCTGATAGTAGCTAAATGTATCCGGCGTGCATATCTGCCGCTTCGGAGGGCTCTTCTCTGGAGTGGAAAGTCCGTGCTGCTGGAACGTATAAGGATTGTTCATGCTGGATTCTGGGAAACTGGATCTCAGGATGGGCACTGAGCTCGACCGTTTTCGAAGCCGAAGTGCTATGATGTCGATAGTTAAAGAGGTTGCTGGCAAGACTAAAGAGCTGCTGGCGGACCTTCGAAGCTTGAGGCTTGAAGATAGAAACGAGTTGCAAGTGCTGCTGTGTAAAGTGGAAGCGGTGGAAGAGGAAGCAGAAGCGCTGGATGAATGGGTGTTCACAAAGTTTTTGTGTTGGAAGTGGTGTTCTGGGATATGGGCATTCTTAACACCCAAAAATTGCAGAGATTGCGCGCTAGAGTAACACTCCAAGCTAGGTAAAGTTGATAATGGGCTAACCAAGAAGCTCGGAACATCAGGTTTGACCCGAGCTAAGCTTTCATCATCTCCGATGGAAGCTTCGAGTGACGATAACAACGGTATATCAAATTTGGCGTACAAGAAACGCAGAGGTTCTGATCTGCTGCGATACTTGATTGGTTGTGTTGACTGCGAATTCACACGATTCTGGTGTTTAGCCGATGGACTTAGCACAAGGCCATCCTTTGTGGCATTCCCTCGACCACCGGTATGATCATTTACTAGCGGCAGGAAAGTTCGATCCGGATTTTCGAGTAGCCCCGGCTTTATTGTGGTCACTGACGGTGTAATTGCTTTTGGCGTTTCGCACACGTCTCTCAACCCAGTCTTCTGCGCGAGCTTGGTATCGTTTGAATCTGGAGCAGAGGTATTCTCGGTCCCAGTCTTACGTTGGTAACGGCTAGATGGTTTATGATGATGGGGCTGGGATGAAGCAGAACCAAGCTGGGGCGCAGGCTTTCTTAAAGTTGCGTCTCTGCCGCTCATCTTGGGCTGGTAATCTTGAAAGTACCTGTCCTGATCTACCCCTTCCAGTACTTTGGGTAAACTGCTCACAGGAGATTTCGAAATTCGACTAGAGGTGTTATCAACCTCAACCTTTCTCCTTTTCCTTGCATAAATTGGATGATGCATGTCTCGCGACCCATCGCTACCCTCAACCTCGACATCCCCGACACCAAGCAAACCATCTTGCGAACCGATTCCGTACGCGAGAGAAGAGCTGGGATTCTGGGAATAACAGATGCCAGAGCCACATACGTTGATATGCTCGGCTATAGAGTCATCGTCAAACAGTAAACTTCCATACTCGACGCTGGAAATCCATCGTTTCGATGATCGTGTTGCGTATGGAGTCCCAGTGGCAGCTTGGAGATACGGAGGCTTCAAATTTTCCCCACCCGGTGACGTTATGAAATGTGCTTTAGGCCCATCCTTAGTATGACCAAGAGAGTTAACCTTTTGCCTTTGCCCTCTACTTCGCTTGATACATGCTTCTGGCTGGTCACTCCCGGCGGCCTTCGAGTTCTCTGTCCCACCTTGCGGTACCTGTGACCCGGGGAGAAGTGTAAGCCCCAGACCATGATTATGAACCCTACTGTTGACAGGGTTGTCTGAAGAAGCATAATTACCTTCTTCCACCTTCCCAGCTTTCCCCGTCTTCTTGAGCGACGGGGAAGCCATATTCTCGACTGGTCTTCACTCAGATGGCAGTCTGGTCTAAAATAAATCACAGTGGGTTGGCAAGGCAAATGAATGCCAACATTCGATAACGAAGGACTTCATGAGGATTGGTGGTGAGTGTCAGAACTCAAGATCGGGTTACGGATAGTCATTCATATAATTGATTACCCTTAACCATCAATACTTTTGCTCTGAGGTGAAGCATGTCGTTGGATTTAGGCGGATCTACATGCGATACACCCTATTCGGTTTAATACTGGTGCTGCTTCAACCGAGACCGGGGTCGAATCCTCAGAAGATCATTCCATTCTACAAATACTATCCCTCAATAACTGAATCTTGGAGAGAGAGATGAAGAGAGATCCAGGTATAAGGCCCTGCAGTCGTCATTCTTGTTGTCCATGGCCTTGGCAGTCGTAGCCCTCGATTGATTGACATGCGTACTAATCCTGTTCTGATTGAGAGGGTTAGGGCAAGGGACCTTAGCGTAGTTTCTCCTGGTATTTTTGCAGTTCCGTCACTGAGCTACCTTGAGCTACGTACCTACCTTAGAGAGTGATATCTGGACCTTCGTCAAGCGGTCCCCAACGTTCGGTTTCTTGAAAAGTTTTCCCGTAATGGTTTAGTTGGTGTGTTTTTGAATGAGAACATCTCTGTCAGTGCTTTGCAATGGCAACTCATCAATAGAATCCTCAAGCTATTCATGCCCCGTATGCCGCCATGAGTGTGATTCTCTGCACAGGTACAATTGCGGAATATGAAACAATAATACATCTGGCCTTATTAAGGGGCTAACAACTGGTGCAGCTGGCTATGACCACACGATCCGCTTCTGGGAAGCTCTCTCTGGCATCTGCTCCCGCACCATCCAACACCCCGACTCCCAAGTAAACCGCCTCTGCATCTCCCCCGACAAGCGTCTCCTTGCCGCAGCCGGCAACCACAATGTCAAGCTCTACGACATACGCTCGACGAACCCGAGCCCTGTGCTCACCTTCGATGGCCACACCGGCAACGTCACAGGCGTAGCCTTCCACTGCGAGGGTAAATGGATGGTTACCAGCTCCGAGGATGGCACAATTAAGATCTGGGATACAAGGACAGGGAGCATACAGCGCAACTACGACCACAAAGTGCCTGTCAACGATGTAGTTATCCACCCCAACCAAGGGGAGTTGATTTCCTGTGACCGCGGCGGGAATGTCCGAGTTTGGGACTTAGGCGAGAATAAATGCACCCATCAGCTTGTCCCAGAAGAAGACGTTTCAATTGCCAGCGTTACAGTCGCTAGCGATGGCACTCTTCTTTGCGCTGGAAACAATACCGTACGCGCCGACAATCTCTACCCGTCCATTAGACTCTCCAATCAACCCCCCAACCCCTTCGCAACCAGAAACAGCCCCCCGCCCTTTCTCCTCAACCTCTCAGACTGCGCTCCTCATCAAAGCCAGCTAGCTAACGATTCACACCAGGGCAACGTCTACGTGTGGCGCATGCTCCAAGACCGCGACATCACCTCCCTCATCGCCGTAACCTCCTTCCAAGCCCACACAGCCTACATAACCCGCGTGCTCCTCTCCCCCGACGTCCGCCACCTTGCCACCTGCAGCGCCGATCACAACGCCCGCATCTGGTCCGTCGACCCTAGCGCCCCACACAACATCAAAGGGACTGAGAACTTGCCCCTTGAGCGGAAACCGGGCGCATTCCCGTTAGAGACGAGTTTGGACCAGCATCAGAGATGGGTGTGGGATTGCGCGTTTAGTGCGGATTCGGCGTACTTGGTAACGGCGTGCAGCGATCATTATGCGCGGTTGTGGGAGTTGAGTACGCAGGCGGTTATTAGGCAGTACAACGGGCATCACAGGGGTGCGGTGTGTGTGGCATTGAACGATTATTCGGAGACGAGATGAATCGTGGAGGCAGGGGTGTGAAAGGACTTCCTTGGGATACGCGATTTATGGAATTGGGTTAGCATTGGCGCTGGGAGGGGGATATTCGATTGTCTAGGAGATCGTTTAACGAGTTAATGAATGCTTGGCATTCCGTATGATCTTGATGAATGGATAAGAAGTACTATCGATGCTTGGTCCGAGGAATCACCTGTAGGTCCAAATCATCCTCCACTGATGTCGCGCTGGCCCCCCAAGCTTTGTGGATATCTGAATCAGAAAATTTCACTCGGCTGAACGCCTTCCATGCCATGCCGCTTGAGTTATGCGTAATGCCATAATGCCAAAAGATTCACAAGTGATAAACAACCTCGGCCACCTTACTCCCAAGCATCCCCCCATTCATCCCCGACGTCCTCTTCCTTGGGCTTTGTATCAATAACTTTTGACGGCACCACCTTCGGCTTTATCACAGGTGTCGCCAATTTCTTTGTGCCGGCTCCTGGGCCAACACTGCCGGTCGTTTTGCTCTTGACCGCTGGCGGCCTCCCGTTACCCGTTGCTGGGGAAGGTTTCGCTAATCCTTTGGGTAATGGTCCTCTAGGTTTCGACTTCGCATTCGCCTGCGCATTCAGCCAGCCCTCAAAATCCGGCTCACCGCCATCATCGAAGGGTGTAGGTGCGGGCTTGGCGGTCTCAGTGGGGGCGTCGAAGAATGACTCTTCGGCCATATCGCCCCATGCGTCATCCACCTCATCATCTTCACCCTGAGCATCGTTGAAGAATTGGTCGGTTGACGTGCGAGTCAGTATAGGGGCGGAGGGTCTGGAGAGGGCTTGTTTATGGAGATTCGAGGCAGAGGAAGCGGTGAAGGCGGGACGGATGGTATTGGCGACTGGGGGAACCGAAGAGGGGCGGCCGTTCGTCGAGATGATGCGAGGGGCTTGAGGGATGGGCTTGGATTGCATCTCACCACTTGCCGTGGCAATTTTATTGGTGAACGATGAGATTGCCCAGCCAGCCCATGAGGTGTCGTTTTGCGGCGTACCCATGCGAGGGACGCCATTGGCCGGGCCAGTGCTTGCTGGTGGTAAGGCGGTATCTGGTAGGGAAGCTCCATACTTGCGAGTCCGTTGGACGTAGATATCGAAAGTCTTGTTGGCTTGGTCACGGACGAGTTTCTCCTTGTCTATCAAAGACGAGCACAAAACTGGCAGGATCTTGAGTGCGCAATCTTCGTCACTGAAAAGATCTGATGTTGCCGCGAGTGCTTGCAAAGATGCGTTTCGTGCGTGTATAAAAGGGTCCCGCAACGAGCGCGAAAAGGCTGCAACGAGGACTTTCTGTCTGGTGTTGGCTCTAAGATTCCGTGCTATTTTCCCAAGGCATATGGTCGTGTTGGTACGAATCCCGGGCTGTTCATCATTGGATGTTTTCGCAAGATGCTTTAAAAGGTCGCCATTGATGACAGGATCAGATAATTTCGTGATAATCGTTAAGACTGCCTTGACTGTCTGCTCGCGAACGAGAGGTGCGAGATCAGTGAAACCTGTGACAATTTGAGGAAAGATCTTGCCAGTAACGATTTTCTGAGACAATCGATCGATCATGCTTGGTAAGCTCTCCAGCAAACACACGCGTATGGCTCGGTCTGGATTTGAGAAGAGCCTGACGATAACCGGAGTGACTCTCGTATTGTAGTCCTCGTCTGATAGCTTCGCTCCAATCTTCATCACAGAAGTGAACACCTTGGGCCCGCCACCACCATATTCGACGGCTTTGAGAAGCTCAGGTAGAACTTTGACACTGAAGTATTCCTCAGGGAAATCGTCTTCGACCTCATCGAGTTCGCTATCGTGGATTAGTACGTTGCAACTTTGTGGGCCTTGCTGTCAACTACCTCAAGAATTCTTCTTTTTCGTTATCACTCTTCAAACCAAGACTTTCAATACCTTCAGATAGCTTGATCAAGGGTGTCTCAAAAAAACCTCCACTTCTACGCCCTTGGTCTCGGAAATGGGATACGCTCAGGCGTGCTTTCGGGTTTGGGTTCAGAAGCTTCTTGTAGCTTTGTTGCATACTAGGGGGTATGTTTTTAGTTTGGCCGATCTGGTCAGAGGTGAAGGCGCCCCCATTGAAAATTTCAAGGAGTAGTAGTCCGTAGTTATACGAATCAACGGCTGGTACGGGTTGGCGCTTAACCGTGTGCCAGTCTGATTTAGCAATCTCAGGGGGAGCATAGCGACCAGAGTCAGGAACGAGGCTTCCAAATGTCTTCGAAAAAGTCAATAAATGATATCCAGATCATTAGCAGTGAAGTTTTTCTGACATATATAATAGCTTCATCATCCGTCATGGAACTCAGGATCTCGAAGCCAGCTAATCTCCATTCTCCACTCTGGCTGATGAAAACGGAACTGAGCCTTAAACTGCCATGGATCGACTTAGCTTCGTCGCTAATGAAGGACAAAGTGTTCTATATGATGTTTCAGTATGAGGCCCGTCCATGTTAGGTAGAACATACCGCGATTGTATATAGGCCCCATTTTAAGGTCTCTTCACTTAAACTGTTCCTTCGGACGGGCCATTCTAAAGGCACGACACGCTCTGTCGCCACATAGATATACGATTCCGTCTGCGCGTCAGATCAGACCTTCTATTGATGAAGTACTCTCTTCAAGTCCTGAAGTACCTCAACGGTATCCAGCACCTTTATCACTCCGGGATGCCTCAGGGTTCGCATCTTCCGAACGGCATTTCGAGCGAGTGGTAAACGGGCTTTGTCTGCAACAACGTCGAAGGAGAATATACTGCACTCAGAATTATCTTCCTGATCCATTCGGATTAGCCATCGATCACGAATATTGCACAGTACACATACTCTCTTTGTGCCATTGTATAACGTCCAGACAGAACTTCCCAAGGTCACTTTGTCACCAAAACTGTAGGGAAACGGGGGCCCCTTCGATATGGCGGAGGCTACCGCCGATTTAAAGAAGTCCATGATAGAAAAGGCCTTGTGTCAGCCAAATTGGATTCGTGTGATTGAGGTCGAGTTAATTACCAGGCTAGGGACCAATATTACACGAATACAGCACATCTTCAAGCCAACATTCGTCCTCTGCCAATTTCATATGCGACTCGATAAGTATTGCCTATTCAGGCACTTCTCTAATCTACCTATCCTTGAACTCTATGCACACGAAGTTTGGCCTGCGAGTGGACCGAGTCGTACCGACAACCCCTTGTTAAACGGTAGGTCACAAGATTTCATATTCGAGAGAGCTTCCTATTTGTCTTCACATCAAACTCCCTGGATGTTCGTATTTCATCCTACCCTCCCTCATATGACTTTCTCTCAGTCGACCCAATGTCAATGATGATTCAACGGTAAAAGGTCCGACTGCGCTTTATCTTCTTGCGGTTCTCATCCCCTCTTGCCTACTAGCATCAACGCAAGTGGTTTGAACCCTAGCCTGCACCACTCTCCTCATTGGTTGGCAATTTGGACAGTGGTATAGTCTACTTCCAGTCGTTGGGTAGGCGATCGCGAAATCTGAAATGTACATTCGCATCTTCTAAGATGGCTCCACTTACATGGGACTGCAATTCTACCTTGCTCCTCATGAGTTGTCGTCAATGGCAGTGGCGTACAGGACCAGTGTTCCCATGTAACAACTACAATATGGATTGTGGCTGCGACGGTCGTGGGTTCCGCTTCATAGGTGCTGGTTGGGGATAGAGAACCCAGGCAAGATAGCAGACTGAAGACTTTTAAGAGAACTGAAAAGACCTGAGACATCACCATTACCTACGCTTTCCTACCCCTTATCCGCAGGGTTATATATCTTAGTGTCTAAGAATGAATGTCCAGGGCTAATCGAGCGAACCATAGGGCAACTCGTATTATCAGGAGCGACCTTGCGGGTCCTATGACTCATTTTGAGTTGTACTTTTTCATTCCTGAAATCAGGTGCAGATTCTATAGTTCGGGTCAGATTCGGTGGTGCATCTGGCGTGCTATGAATCGTTCTTTTCTTGTATCCTCGACTTGAGGTGCATGACCCTGATGATCAGCATAAAGATAAATACGTTGATCCCGCAACACGCTAAAATCAGTCCACCATCACTTTCCTCACTCCTTATACCGTCTCCCTAATACCTGCAATCGTTCTCCATCACTCCGACACAGCTTTATAGCAGCGAGCGACCTGCGGTGCCAACTCCCCGGTTGGCCGAATTGATACGCCCATTTGTCCCATCACGCCCAATAATGCTTAAAACTAGAGTGAAACCCACAGACTTTTGTACACAAGTGCTCCCAGGGCCAGATCCCAACGACTTACAAAAGACGCTGCTCCCCGAAAAATACCATAAATAAAAAGCAAGTAATGAACACGATTTAGTGCGAGGCTTCCGATTCCCCTCTTCGTAGGGCCAGAAGGGCCCGAACATCGGTCACATATTGCAGAGCTTCTAGCATCGGTATTAGATGTAAGAGGTCGTTGTCAGTGGGATCATTGATCCAGCCTTCGATGGGTATTGCATTATCTGCGTTCAAAGTGTCAGATCGAATCCTCAAATTCTGCGGGAGCTCTTTACCTTCGTGGAAAATATAGCTCAAAGGGCTGTTGTCCAGTATCATGACCTTGCTCAGATCTGGCTCCACAGAGCTGAGATCTTTGATATATGCCCCGTTTCTGAAAGTACAGTGCTGACGATAGTAGCGCCCCGAGAAATACTTCCGCTCTTGCTCTAGCCAATCAATGACAGGATCCGCATATTCTTGTACCGAAGCCGTGAAAACAACAAGGTTGTACCACTTAGAGACTTTTCGGAGAAAATCGTCGCAATGAGGACGTTTGTGCACGTAGTAAAGAATAGGATGTTGCGGTCCAAGTGTGGCTCCGCCATAGCCAACGGTGCTGTTCAGTTTAACTTCTACCATGTGTCCACTGCTCATTCTTCCGCCCTTTGCAAGGCTATGGATTAGTGTCTCATCTAAGTCTATTACCAGCGTCTTCTGTGCAAGTCTAGAGGAGCGCAAGGCTGATTGCGTAGAATATGATGGCTGCCGCCTGGGTATTAGAGGATGAGGGGGAGCTGGTGCTCGAGGATATTTGGTCATGCGCAATGATGATGGCGGTGATGTAGGAGATTTTAGGTTCGCAACGGTAAGTGCAGCTTGCTGGTTGCGGTCAGTGCCAGTGCTTTCAGCTTTGGTACCCTCTGCCTTCCTCTGTTTACGCCGTCGAGCGGTGTCTTCGTTGTAAAGCTTTATACGTATAGAACGTCTGGCTGGCGTAGTGTCATCAGATGAAGACGATCCTTGGGATCTCGCTTTATTATGGGGTAGTTTCTCGTTCACTTTCTCTTTTTTCCCAGTATCCAGCTCGGAGTCAGAGGTTAAGGAAGAGAAAGAGCTGGTGGTAACTGGTCGGCGCCGCATCGATTTGGCGGTTGCTTTCCGACGCCCATTCCGATTGTCTCCGTTCAATGTGGTTGAAGTTTCCCGATCTGGAGCCCCTGAAAGGCCAACGGCTCGGGTCGTAGACTTGCTACCACTCCGCTTTGGCAGGACTCGACCAAGTTTTCGTACTGGACTGAACGGTGCAAACTTTCCTTTATCATCGTAGAGACATGTTATAAAGTAGACTCCCGGCGCGCTTAATGTACACAGGAGCCATTCGAGAGACTCAGCCAGGGCATCTACAAGCTTCTTTGCAAAGAGGCGAAGTTTGCTGCGCTTATCATGCGGTTTCAAGACTGGCTTGAGTTCTTCCAGTAAAGGGGCCTTCTCGTCGGTTGCACTAGGGCTTGGTTTACCACTCCCGTGCTTTTCCGTCTCCTCATCTGTAAGCTGCAACTCTTTCTCTCCCGAAGGGTCAGAGACGCCTCCCTTCACATGCTGACTAGCACTTCGCCTTGGTGGAGAATCTACATTCCCTTTGTGTATGCTGCCCTCGCTGAGAGATCGTGCCCGAGGGCTTGGTAGTGACTCTGGTGGTGTTTGGCCGATGACGCGTGCAGACAAGATATTCAGGGAGTTCATGGTCCAGCCAAAGCCATGAAGCTCTCTGCAGCACCCACAAGACCTATGAACGATGTGTGTCAGATCAATCTCGCCTGTGAATAATGTACAGTTGGAATGTAGCTTACCCTGGGTATCAGCCTGCCGCTCGAAGCTGGGCGCAGCCGCTTACGCAAGAGAGCTTGCCGCTTTCTAAAGCGGATAGATGGTGACCCTCTTCAAAAGTCCAATTCGTCCTTCTTGGGCTCCAGTCCTTGCATAGCGGCGCTCAAATGATTTTGAGAGGATGAAACGGAGTGCATGAGGTCTCGATATACAGACGAAGTGGGGAGAGGTTGGGGCGCTCGGATCCTTGCATCCCGCACTCCTCTAAAAGTACTCTCTATCCGTTTGTCCAAACTTCTCACCCACGTTTCTACATCTGCAGCTATGATTCACCCATGCGAGAGAACGTTGAAGATTGTCAATGGTACTTAATCCGCTATTCCGTTTAAGACCACAACTTTAGTCTCCTTGTGCGCTTGTGTCAGATCAGAGCAGATCAATGCAGATCTAATTGGATGCTATACTTATTATTTCTGAAGAACCTCACTTTTACATTGGACGAGGTCTGATATTGAAGAATTAAGAAACCAAACAATATGCCGTCTTCTGCTGGGGCTGTGACCCCAGGTCTTGAAACCTTCTTACAGTCTGTGCGTAGTAGTCCAGTCGAGTCTTCCATAGAGAATCTTATATCGTAAGGCCTTGGAGTAGGAGCTATGACCGAAGCTCAACACTGACCTGGGCAGCCTCTTGAAGCGCCGCCAAATTTGCGAGTCAAGATCTTGCGCAATAGCGACTGCACATCTCATGCGCCGAGTGGTTGGATCTTTCAAGATTATTGACTATGCGCGGCTTATTGAAAGAATACAGCAGGTGGGCCAAAAGCTCACGGCAGCTCAGCCAAAAGAGATGGCAGTGGGGAACATTGTGCGTCGAGTCCTGGGTGTCATACGGGATGAGGCAGAAGAGGATCGCGACGGAGAGATAAGTGGAATGAGCGACGCAGGCACTGATAGTCGGCCACATACACCACGGGAAAATGAAATACGAGGCCCTCAGAGGCCAGGATTTGTTTCGAGTATATCAGCTTTCAGCCCGCTACGGCATGGCGGCATTGAAGCTCCAGAGTCACCAAAATCTAGCATGAGTACGCTCTCTGAATCATTCGTAACAGATGAGGGCGAGTCCTCATTCCGCCCTCCACCTCTCACATCCCATGCCTCATACACCAGCACAACGTCCATGATGACCTCAATGTTTAGCCTATTATCTCATCCGGTCTCTGGTGGAGTGTCCCAAAGCCTAACGCCTAGCACGCCACCCTCCGGAAGCCACACACCCCTTGCAACCCACGCTATGGCAACTTTGAACGCCGCCAAAGAGCTCAAAGACGAAGTCATTAAAGGCATCGAAGAAATCATCGATGAGTTGGACCAAGCAGATGATCAAATCGCCGGATATGCCCTTGATCATATCCACTCCAACGAAATGATCCTCACTCACGCATCCTCCGTGACCGTCCAAAAGTTCCTTTTAAAAGCAGCCGCCAAAAGGAAATTCACAGTCATCCATGCCGAAGCATTTCCCAACCACCACGAATCTGTACACGCTACAGTAACAGGCAATTTAAAAGCTAATCCCGATGATGAATTGGGGCCGGAACTCTTTACGAAATCTCTGACAGCAGCCGGCATTACCGTCATCCTAATCCCGGACTCCGCCGTGTTTGCTCTCATGTCCCGAGTCAACAAAGTCATCCTTGACACACACGTCGTGCTCGCAAACGGAGGTCTAGTCACCTCTGCAGGCGCAAAGGCAATCGCTATGGCTGCACGGATGCATCGTACGCCGGTTGTCGTGCTTACAGGAGTCTTCAAGCTCAGCCCCGTACATCCATTCGATTTTGATGCATTGATTGAGTACGGCGATGCGGGTAAAGTTTTTGGGTACGAAGATGGGGATCTGGTGGATAAGGTTGATGTGGAGAATCCGCTCTTTGATTATGTGCCGGCTGATTTAGTAGATCTTTACATTACAAATTTGTGGGTACACTGCATGCGGAGGGAATTAACACCGATGATGCTGACTTTGAATTATAGGGGTGGACATGCTCCGTCATACTTGTATCGGATAGTCACAGATCACTACCGATCCGAGGATACCCACCTGACCATACTGGAGCATTATCAATGATACCCTTATCTCGCATGGTTCTCTGAAGCGTTTGCCTGATGTCCTACCTCTTTCTCTGCTCATCCAGCAGGCACCCTCCCGGAAAGATTCTCCCTCTTTCCAGACGGATTGTTCGTCAAGTTCAGTGCCCGGACTTCGCGACACTCTTTAGCCTTTCTCAGTCCTGTTCCATCTCGTCCTTCAACCTGGTTTCGCTGTAGAGCATCGCTGTCATCCTTTTCTCCGAATCACCGTGCTCAAATCCACGTCACTTGTGGACAAGCGGATCGAATTGACCGAATTGACAGGTACAGCTCGCAACCGATAAAGTTTTATACGCTACAAGTATGAGTCCTAATGGCGTTTCAGTAAATTATAAGCGTCTGGTGTGGGTCCTAATCGTCTGAAATTTCTATTGAGTCACTAGGGAGATAAACGGGGCACCCTCGGCAGTAGAGAATATGAGAATGGTCAGATGGCGGGGATACAGGGGGGATCAGGTTCGAGATCATTGAACGAAAGGTAGGAAGGTTTGATTGTGTAAAGGATAACGGTTAAAAAGGACCAAGATTTTGGAAGTGGTGATGGAGGTGCCGAAACCGACTATACAGGGTGACGGACCTTGCTATCTCCCAAAGTCAACATACGTGATATGTGGGTGGAGATGGAGATGATAGTCTTTTCCGTCTTGATACTTGGGATGAGTGAGACTAATTCCCATTCTTACTATGCACGAGAATGGCGAGTGGAAACAGCTACACAGTAAAGTAATTGCTATGCGTTCACGGCTACAGTCATACATGTAGCCAGCTGTGTAGCACATGAACGCGAACTGTTTTATTCAATCTGCCTCTTCTCGGCACTAGCTATACACGCGCAAGGTTGGAGATCTTAATCTCGGCAGTGATGACATGAGACTATTTAGCTGTGAAGACCTCACTCAGGAGCTTGCTTAGGTACTTAGCTGTTCCTTTCCCCTTTGTAGATTGGATTGAGATTGAACGGTTCTCTTGGCAAGTGGGATCACTCTATAGCAAGGAGGGTTGAGTTGAGAGAACATAATCCCTCGTGGGTAAGTGAAATGGACGTTAAGCGTAATGCTATCTCCGTTCATGCTACTCATTAAGGCACGGGACTGTTACTACATCGTAGACAGGTGCAAAGGATTCCCGGGCTTTTGTATTTTGGCCGCTTCTAGGATTCAGGTTAGCGAATTGTGGCTCAAGCGGATATCCTTCGGACATCGAGTCTTAATCGGGCTTCGATAACAGTCACGATATCCTGCCACTCGTGCATAGCACCGTCACCGGTATCACCGCAAGCTTAAGGTCTTCTCAACTTGTCTCAGAACTTCTACCCAGGGCTTCCGTTGATGCCCCAACCGTTTTCAAGGACCTTGATCTGCTTTTTCGTGATAGGATGCTTCCACATGGCTGTGTTCATAGCCGCAGCAACAACAATCGGCTTTTTCATGTAATGCTTGATGCTAGTATCAATCTCCCCTGTAGTATCCCATGCTCGAACCACGGATAATAATAGATTATCTGCCAGGCCGGTTGTCATCTTCGCCATGGAGTTCGCGGACAAAGGTGCGATTGCTAGGATATAACCAACGTCATAGCTCAATATAAAGTATCTCTCCCTTTCGGATCCATGGCCGATTCCATTCGTCCTCATCGTGGTAGATCCCGTCAACATTGTCGTATTCAATTGATTTATCCAGGAACGGTTGCTTCGAGCTTTGGCCAGCTAAAATGTTCCCAGCGGACTTCGTCAGGACGATACGAATAGAAAGATTCAAGTATTTCCCCAGTACCTTCACAATGTTCCTTTATTGTTGCTAAACTCCCACTTATAGCTAGTAGGAGATGCTGCTTGCCGTCGTTACGTAGTCCCTAGCCATCGGAGGGGTTGAAAAGCCTTCGGGGTGACTGAGTTCGGATGGGCATCAGTGGGTATCATCTGTGGCATGGTGCTTAACTAGAGGATTTTCTTCTGTTTCTTGCGTATATTCTCTTCATTGAAAGTTACGGAAAGACTAAATATCTTGGAAGAGGAATGGTTTAGTCGTGGGGGAAAGGTCTGAAAAGCATGATACAAAAGAAAACAGCCATTTGAAAGAATCTCCAAGCCGCACATTCACTTTTATATGAAGAGCAGGATCACCTGAGTTGGAAAGAGAACGAGGGTTGGCAGAAGAAGTCGTGGCACACCAAAATCTAGCTCATCAAAGAACTTCTACTTACACATCAGGATAAAATTGAAAAAATAAATCAAGTGTGCACAAAGTGTTCTAAGATATCTGGTCTAGGTAATGACAAGCTTCAAATTCTATTCACGACTGTTGATTGATATGAAATTAACACTCTTCTTCATCGACTATCAAGACTTGTGGTGAGAATCTTTATTCTGTTGATGTACGAGTACAGTGATACGAGTATTGATGTTACGATTTGTAAACATCCGAGGCTTGGCATCGACATCATCGCTAGAGCTCCAGAAGTGATACTTTAGCTTTGGCAATCCCAAACTTTGTCTCTTCTCTGAATTTTCATTTTCCTAACAAATATGTGGTCCAGTAGAGTACTATCGTCGGTAAGATCAAAAGCAAATACTATCGAAGACGTGCTAACGGACTTGAACTGAACAGGCGCCACGGCTTGTTTCCCGGCCAGTGGCGCATTTGAAGCCGCAAACCATTCGCCTTACACCCTCTCAAATCCGACAACTGTCAGCTCAGACAAGAACTGCCATAGATCAGGCAGTGGCATCCAAACCAGTGATACTTTTTATGAAGGGAACACCAGAAACACCGCAATGTGGATTCTCAAGGGCAAGCATACAAATCCTAGGTTTGCAGGGTGTAGATCCGAATAAATTCTCGGCATTCAATGTTTTAGAGGATGAAGAGCTGAGGCAAGGTACGCTCTTGATGTCATCGGCACTGAGAATAAGGATGAGAGGCTAATTTATCTGTTCTCAGGTCTGAAGGAGTACTCAGATTGGCCTACGATACCTCAGCTCTATGTAGATAAAGAATTTATTGGAGGCTGCGATATTCTGATGACGATGCATCAAAACGGAGAATTGGCGAAGATATTTGAGGACAAGGATGTCCTCGTCGCCGCCGATCCACCCCCAGAGGCACCGGCAGGGTCATAATTAGGCAGGGCAATGTACATATTGTACCAACAGCTACGATACCCATGTGGAGGATATTGCAGATCTCCTTTGTAGCTCTCCTTCAATGCCCCTTGTAAGATTCAACGTTTTCCTCATGGATTGTAGGCTTGTCAAATCCTCGCAGGGTTCGGTCTTCTTACAAGGAGATTCCAAAAATTCCATAATTATTTGCAGAGTTCTACAGCTACCGTTACCCATACCAGTTATTCTTCTCTATGATGAAGATAGTCGATTTAGCCAAACCTCCATTTGTAATAACTGAGTAATGGAACAGCTTTCTTCATATCCCTCCGAACCTCCATTCTAACGTTGCTGTTCTTTGATTCGTCATGGCGAAAAAGCAGCCGGCCAACAAGGCTGTGGACAAGAAGCCCAAGTCGATCTCAACATCTGCAATCTTCAAGAAAGCTAAAGTCCTCCCTGCTCCCCGAGCGCAGCCAGTTGTCTGGACGATGCTCCAAGATTCCAATTTCCTCAAGAAGTCCAAAAACAAACGCACACCGGAGCACCCACTAGCTACCGCCTTCTCAGGTCAAATCTGTGCGCCAGCACACCTGAGATACCAGCTAATCACATATGTTTCAGAAAGCATCTCCCACTCCCGCGAACACATCAAGCAACAAGCTACATCCTCCCTAGCCTCCATCGGCCACGATCTCTCTTCACGCGTCATTAACGTCAGCAAGCACTTCGAGGAGCAGCTTCAAGCTGCCTCAGAGTCAGGGAACAAGCTCCTCATACCACTCCAAGATGAAGAACTCAAATTCCAAACCCACGATGGCCGCTCCGCTGGCACAGTCGTCCTCGGCGACCGTATGACCCAATTCCGCAAAGTTGTCGCCGCTGAAGAAAAAATACTCGAGTCTTTGCGCAGGGAGTGGATGGATGTGCAAAATGAGATCATGGCTATTGCAGGGGAGATGCTTGGAGCTAAGGGGCTTGAAGAGCTGATGGATGGTGGGTTGCAGGAGGGGATGATGACCATGGAGCAGGAAAAGAGGGCGGAGGAGGTTGAAGGGTTGAAGAAGAGATTCTTGGAGGAGGTGGGAAGGCTGAGTGCCGAGGCAGTGGAAGGGGTGAGGGAGGGGGAGAAGGTACGCCATTGCTGCTGTGTACCGTGTCCTGGAGAGTTTACTGATGGGTTGCTGGTAGGAGATGAAGATCCATGAGAACAAACAGAAGAGAAGATTAATCGACTTGTTCACCGATGACGATTAGGCACATGTTGGCGACCGTCGTTGGCACATTTGCTGTCGGCGCAATTTGGCCTTTTGTTTGCTTGCAGTATATTGCTCTTTCATCTCAAGTAGCCACCATCTGCCATCAGGAGCTAGCTACCTATTCATCGTATCCATCTAGATCAGCGCTATATGCATCTGGCGCTCTAGACCCGTGTACTTCTGCTTGTAGCATTATACGCACTCATGAATACCAGGCTTTCCCGCAACCTGCGAGAGAGCCTCACGGCGTCTTCAGTCGCCTCTCAACGGTGGCCACAGTAGATTTCCTCTGATGTGACGGAAACCCCATGGCGAAATCAATCATTTTGATATCTGGGGCGCCCTTGGGTGGTTACCGACGGCTTGCACCGGCCATGCAACGTCACTGTCAGGGCCTTATCAACAGCCCTGCGGCATCCCCCTGCGGGCATCTCCTCGTTGCTACTGTAAACTCTTTGCTAGGCCTGTTAGCCTCTGTAGAATCAATGGATAATAAGATTTTTGACAGGTAGAGCACAGTTTGTGCCGTTGTGCCGCGCGGGAGAGGAAATGAGTCAAATGCAGTCTAGTAGACATACTGTACATGTACAAACCCAAAATAAGGTATATAGCTGTCGTTCACTGCTTTCTTTCCTTCCAATCGACAAAATACGCTATTAAATATCCTTCTCTCTTCCCGTCCATTGACCACTACAGAGTTGCTACAAGCAAATACCGACAGCGACAGTCCGAACAATGTCTCCCTCAGCTCTAACCTCACCCCAGAACACCTCCGAGCTCACAACCGCAGGCATCGTCCATACAATAGAGCATACCGCGCCCTCAATAACCGCCAATGGCACCTCCACGCTTCAAGAGCTCGACGCCTCCCAACTGATCTTCACCCGGAATCCCAACCCCGGACCCGTTCCAGAACCCAATTCTCCAGAAGTATGGGCGCAAAACGTGTACGTCTCACTCCCGCTCTCGGCTTTTCATCTCATCAATCCCTAACGCTCGACCTCTAGGTGCACCGACCATATGGTGACCGTCTCCTGGACCTCCCAAATCGGCTGGTCCGCCCCTGAACTCCGCCCGTATGGCCCGCTATCGCTCATGCCCACCGCCTCTGTCCTGCACTACGCAACCGAGTGCTTTGAGGGCATGAAATTCTACCGTGGCTACGACGGGCGTCTTCGCCTCTTTCGCCCTGATCGCAACTGTAAGCGTATGCTGGGTAGTGCCGCGCGTATCGCCCTGCCGGCGTTCGATCCGAATGAGCTGCAGAAATTGATTGAGAAACTTGTTAGCGTGGATGGCGGGAGATGGCTGCCAAAGGAGAGACCAGGGCAATTTTTGTATTTGCGGCCGACGATGATTGCGAATGGGGCGGCGTTAGGGGTACAGAAGCCGAGGGAGGCGTTGTTGTACATCATTGCGTGCTGTTTCCCGGCTTTTGATGGGCCGGGCGGAACGCAGAAGGTGGATCCGACGCAGGTTGTTAATGCGGATGGCAATTGCGCGACACAGGCAGCGAAGCCAGGATTGAAGCTCCTGGCGAGTAGAGAAGATATGTTTCGGGCGTGGCCAGGTGGCTTTGGATATGCGAAGCTTGGGGCGAATTATGGACCGAGTCTGATAGCGCAGGCGGAGGCAAAACAGCGAGGTTTCAACCAGATATTATGGTTGTTCGGGCCGCAGTGCGATGTCACGGAAGCGGGAGCGAGTAACTTCTTCGTTGTGTGGAGAACGAGAAACGGGCAGCTTCAGCTTGTGACTGCACCGTTGGAAGATAAGATTATTCTGGATGGAGTCACGAGAAGGAGTGTCGTAGATTTAGTGAGAGAGAGGTTGAGCGGAACCTGGGGAGATCTAGGGGGGCTGAACGTTGTTGAAAGAAAGTACTCGATGGGTGAGATTGAGGAGGCACTTGAGGAAGGGAGGTTGGTGGAAGCGTTTGCAGCTGGGACGGCGGTACGTTAGTTGCGTTTGCGGGTGGGGCTGTACTAATGGAACTGCTAGTTCTTCATTGCACCAGTATCCTTGATCCATTTCCGAGGAAAGGACCTTAATATACCGCTCTCAGAGGGCACTGGGGGCAAGTATGCCACTGTCATCAAGACGTGGCTGAAGAATATAATGTATGGAAAAGAGCGCCACAAATGGGGTGTCGTGGTTGAGGAAGCAAATACAGAATTTTGATTTCTTGGTTTGATCGAGACGGAACTTGATACACCTAGAACCCTTTTTCTTTGTACCATCAGGGTAGAGCAAGTCGGGAAACAATGACTGGTCTCGTAGAGACATTCCGAATAGATAAATAAATCGACTAAATTCTCTTACCATAGTACAATTGTTAGCTCGAATTCAGTTGCAAACCTGGTGAGATAAAGAAGTCAGGAAAGAGATGCATGGAATTGATCACTCTCCATTCCCAGACTGCCACTTAGTTCGATGGTCGGTCTAGCTGTGTAGGGCGTCGGTTATTATGTGCTGACTTTTGACCCCCCAGGTACACTTCTGTGACAAGCGATGCCAAAGGAGTAACTCGGACAGCTTTGGAAATTCTTAACCCTCACGAGTTCTCCTTATGTGCTCAGCCCTCGAGATAGCAAGTATCAAAACCGTGGCCATTCGAGGTCATTGGCATAGACTGCATCCGCATGGCGCATCATATGCTCCTCGATGTGACGCCAGGAGTGATATGTCTTCGGAGTTGCTTGAAGAACATAATTACGCTAGCCTTGCGATATTTGACTGCCAGACATGCCCCGGGGTCATCCTTCTATCGTGCTCTAGTAAGCTTTTGTTGCCGTCGAAGAATTCCTTCCTTTATCCTTGCCTAAGATATTTCTAAATGCAGCCTCAACAGCACCCAGGAGCTTATACGAAGACTTTAAGCATCTGAGACTAAGCAGAAACGCGAAAAGTTGGGCGGGCCTAACCTAAGGATTGACCCATCACGTAAATTGAGGGGATTCGTAATCTTCCTTACTTTAGCCCGGGTGCGTCTGGACCGGTGTGGACCTCGAATGCCATAAATTCGTTGTCACGAAGCTTAACCAGAATGGACTTCAGCGAGATGGAGTTTTTACATGAGGCCTCCTAGGATGACTTTACCTATGCCAGCCATTTCCCCTTTGGCTCCGCTCCTGCTGGCATCTTCGAATTCTTTAACGATTCCCACAACGATGACTTTTCGAAGTCTTGCATCTGCTTTGGCGAATATCTCCCCAACTCCAGGAACACACATCGTAGGTGAAGAGACAAGACTCATGATCCGGGTATAGCAGTCGATCAAGACATCACACAACGTGGCAAACGTCTCGAAGAAGTCCGGGTCAAATGGAAGTGACGGCGTAAGCAGATGGGTGTATTCCTCGCCCGGCAGCAGCTCCTGCTCACTTACAGGGAACGAGGATGCAGAGGAAGAACCTCCCCCTGCCCCACCGCCAACCATAGATTTTAATTCTGCAGGGTCACTTGAGCTCATTGGAAATCCGATTTCCGTGGCCGAGCTCGTCCGCCGCCCTTTTGTGCTTACATGAGTTGCGCGCTTGAACATTTGCGGTATCCGTGCGCGTGTCAAGGACGATGCAGATGAGCCTTCTGGAGGGTGGATCTGTTGATACGACTCGAATTCGAGCAGAAGCGCGTTGAGGGCGCGAAGGTACTCCAAAGGATTCGAAGCGTTTAAATCGAGTATGGTAGGAAGAGACAGACCAAGTAGAAGGTAATTTGTTGCTCGGCGGGCAAGCTTCCTCGCCTCAAAGTATGGCATTTTAGCCAGATCGCCTTTACTAAAGAGAAGCGTGTTGAACCAGTATATTCGGCCTTCATGTCTGCGATAGGGTTCAGTATTGTCCAACGCACGAACACGGCGCCGGCTGAGGAATCGCTGCAAGCAAACTCACGCCTTTCTCAAGTAGTCTAAGGTTGATATTCGTTTTGACGACATATCATGAATGTGCTGATATACCAAGCTTGGATTCTGCAGACCTCCAGCAGGAGCAGATGGAAAGGCAGGATTCGGCAGTGGTGCAGCGCTTCCCCCCTGCCCGAAATTCCCATTGGAGTATGTTCCGTTTGGAGGTTTACCAAGCTCAGACCGAAAGTTGGCAATCATTGTGCCGGATCTGGTTAACGGACGAAGAGATAACTGTGATTGGGTATGGAGGTAGCCTGCTTGTAGGAGCCTTGTGGTTGTCGGTCTATGCAAGACAACACGCTCGCCCTCCTGTATAAGCCGCCCGGGTTACGGTGTAGCTCTAATACATCTGCTTGGAGGCGTATTGTAAAGCTCTGAACGTGGAGTCGAAATAGAGGAATGCCAGGATTATTGAGGTTATGGTGCCACCAAGGGGGGTGGGTATGGGTGTATGGTTCCCGCTGCAACAGCGACTGACCAATACTCCACCGAAATGCTGATAGGACACCCCTTTACAAAGAGCAGTCAATTCAAGACCGTATCCTGATTCTGTCGTATTTCCAGATCAACACTCGAGCGCTCACTGGCTCTCGAAGAGGACTCTCCTGTCACATGTCAGTCGCAAAGAAGATAAGATTAGATCGCCACGTGCAAAACCCTAACCAAGATACGGAGTTATCGTTCCTCAATCATCTCTAGTCCTGACATGCATGTATGATACACTGGGAATGTTCAATTGGGCCCTGTTTAGTTGAGTGGTTACCGTAGTAGACCCAATTGCTCTCATGAGTCACGGCACACTCTTCGAGAAGCCAATTCATATCGTTCCCAATGTTGTCAAAGGCGCGGGACATGAACAAAGATCTTTCTTCCAACGTACCAGCAAAGGGTGAATGGCCCGTAGAACCCCAGGAAGATATCGAAATCTCGAAAGATCGAATCTGGGTTGACGGATGCTTTGACTTCAGTCATCATGGTACGCCAGATCGAGACATCGTAAGGACTAGGAGTTGACTGATAGTTCAGGACATGCTGGAGCCATGCTACAAGCCCGGCGGCTGGGTAAAGAGCTACTGGTAGGAGTCCATTCAGACGAAGAGATCATGGATAACAAAGGCCCCACAGTCATGACGCTGAAGGAACGGTTCGTTCCCTTGCAGCGCGGAGCCACGGAGATAGCTTACGCCTAATGGCAGCGTGTCGGCGGTTGATGCCTGTCGATGGGCTTCTCGCTCGATTCCCTGTGCGCCGTATGTTACTTCGCTGCCTTGGATATCTCACTACGGCTGTTACTACGTGGTGCATGGCGATGATATCACATCCGACAGCGGCGGGGAGGACTGCTACAGATACGTCAAGGCAGCTGGGCGCTTTATGGTGGTCAAGAGGACACCAGGGATATCGACTACAGACTTGGTTGGACGTATGCTGCTATGTACAAAGAACCATTTCATCAAGTCCTTGCGCAGAGTCCTCACTGGTGATGAGGGCCCAGGAAGCGTGGAAGAGCGTCAAAGACTGGGTGAGGAGATGGTCCAAAGGATCAAGGACTACGCCACAGACGAGTCTGGTCTGCACCCTGGCCCTCAGGTCCTGAGTTGGGCTGCCTCGAAAAAAGCCATGGAAGACTCTATGGCTGAAGAAGCAGGCTCTTACACTACCATGGTCCCTGGCACAGGCCCCAAATCAGGCCAGCGCATCGTTTACGTCGACGGCGGATTCGACCTCTTCTCCTCGGGCCACATCGAATTCCTCCGCCAAGTCGTGCTCTTCGAAGACGAGATTGGCCGCAAAAATAATTCCGGGCCCGCCTACGTCGTCGCAGGCGTCCACGACGACGAAGTCATCAACCACTGGAAAGGTATCAACTACCCTATCATGAACATATTTGAACGTGGCCTCTGCGTCCTGCAATGCCGCTATATCAACGCGCTCATTGTCTCCGCGCCGTTTACGCCGTCGAAAGCATACCTCACTAATTTCCCCTTCGGTCGTTTGCCAGACGCCGTGTATCACGGTCCTACGGCTTTTATGCCGCTGACATATGATCCGTATCTTGCCGCGAAGGAACTAGGGATTTACGAGGAGATTGGGGAACACGCGTTCCAAAATGTTAATGCAGGGGAGATCGTGCAGAGGATTTTGAGGAGTAGGGAGATGTATGAGGCGAGGCAGAGAGCGAAGGGGGAGAAAGCAGCCGGGGAAGACGCGGTGAAGAGGAGAGAAGAGATGGAGAGGGAGGCGAAGGCTTTGGAGGAGGAGAGGGCGGGGAATAGATAGAATGATACCCTTGGAGCATAGGATAGCGATGCATAGGACCCATGTCATGATATACAATGTATACGTGTATACGTGACGCTACTAGATCTCATGTAGCTATGAGAAACCCGTGGCCCACGAATCAACGTACAAATTTCTCGACTCTCCAGGCTTACGGCTGCTCATTAGAGCAGAAGGCAAACTTTCACATGGCAGTTGGTATGGAAGATTTTATCGTCTATTTCTATGGCTTCAAATCTCTACTTGGGATCAAGAGTGTAGCCGGGTCGCCATCTGACCCATTTTTTCTTTTCCAAACGCCAGTCGACAATGATGCTTTCCCATGGTATTCCTGTGTAAATGCACCGCAGACCCGCTAATGTCGAGCACCAAACCGATTTCGATTTTTCAAGCCCCTGAGAGCACCATCATGCCTGCATATCTTTGTCCATTCATTGTGCCATCTTCTCCCTCCTCTCCCTTTCCCTCTCCTCACCCCAAACCCTCCTACTCATCTCCAGCACCGCCTCAAACCCCTCCCTTCCCTTCTGCGCATTTTGTTTGAATCGCTCCACACTCGCCTCTTCAATCTTCGTTTTGATCTTCTGCCAACCTCCACAAAGCGCCGTGATCTTCGCATTCTGCTCAAACTTTGTTCTCTCATGGCCCAGCGTTGATAAGCTAGGGTCGTGTTGGTAGACTACCGTTTCACGCACGGCGAGGAGATCGGCCCAGGTGAGGTTCGTAGAACACATTGTAACGCGTTTTAGGGTAGGGGAAACGTAGGAGGTTTCGTAGATCTGAGAGGTGGTGGAGCCGCCGAGAAGAGTGACGACCCATGCCGGGGCTGATTGATGGCAAGTTATGAGGCGTTCGGAGCGCAACTATGAACAGAGTATGAGTTGTTGAATTCAAGAGAGGAGGAATTGACGTACAATGCCGGTGTCCAGGTCCACATGGCGAGAAAGTGTATCGACGGCAATGACATGGTCGGTCTTGTCGTTCCAGGGGCTACCGTACTTTCTCCAATTTGCGGTCGACACCTCTTCCCAAGAGTATTCATATGTGTGATTTGAGGAGAAAACTTTCATTGCTGTGGTATAGTGCGAGTGTGGCTAAGGCTAAGGACGGTGAAGAAGTTGCGCGTAATCTAACTCGTTGTCAAAACAGAGCCAGTAAGGCTGATGCTGCGTGTTTTCGTAGGTGGAGGGTGTCTGTCTATATTTACTCGAGGAGATTGTACAAGACAAGTGCTTGGTTGGTCAAAGAGATTGATTTTCCTACTTCGGAGGCAAATGTCGGAATAAATCGGAATATTCCGGAGCTAGGCCCTTTTAGATAAGCCTCATTCATCATCTTGCAGTTCGGTAATAACAACGGAAGTAGTGGAACGAGGGGAAGGTATTCCGTACGGAGTACAGAGTAACATAAGGTAAGATCCAGCCTCTAGGATATTGGAATAATACACAATCTATACCGTGGTACCTTAGTGATTACGGAATAGACATTACAGTAACCCATGTGTACGGAGTACCATACAGAGCTCTTCATCGGCTCTTCACGTTCCCACGCTTTCCTAAACTACCTATTCCTGTTTATACCGAGACTACGGAATACTACATCTTATGCAACAATTATCACGCGTTCCTCCCTGAATGTACTTTGTCATTGTCGATGTAGGTACCAAAATGCCCACGCATTGAGTTTTGTCCTATGTATTGCTTTACTCACTTTTCCATTTGTCTATTTTTCTTGTCTTACAGATGGGCGTCTTACTTCAAGCATGCCACTGTCCTTGAATATAAAACCTGCAAAGACTCCAACTCTGGTGGAGGGCTCTTCGAAGGAGTAAGGTAGCCATGTCGTGGAAAGGCGGATACCTCTTTTCAGATCCGCTGATTTACAAATTGCGTTGTAAGTCGTATCGATTGACTCAATTGCAGGCTCCATTAGCTCAGCGTGTGCGAGAAGCCTTCCTAAGAGTCTGTATCCAGCCAGCTTTGACTGACGTCCCGAAAGCCATCGAGCAGGAGATCCGGCTGGCTTACAGTGTCTTTGATGTTGTACCGTAGTCTGTGTTCGCGGTCCACTATTGGGGGCAACATGATTGAAATGGCAGCTTAGGATATCTACTTTTGGGAACAGTACAAGTTCCAGGGACAATGCATTGTACAACAGACAGTACGAATCAAAGAGAGTACAGATAAAACCACCAACGAGATAGAGGAACAGGTTAGATTAGCTCATTAAGGGGGCACGTGTACCAATTATGTCACAAGGGTGAAATTTGTTGTCGATACTAGCAGCTAAGCTTTTCGACATTTCGACATTTCGACATTCCTCTTCATCGAAAGTCAAGATGGAGCGACTGAAATGTCTACACAGTGGTTGCTTTCGATGTGATTAAGAGGGTGTTGCTGTGGACTCGGACGCGGTGCCAAGGCCAACCGACAGGGGGCGGGCGGGAGAGTGCATACTGCAGTCTGCAGACAGGAGCGTCGAGACTCAAGACCCTGATAGTACAGGTGAACATCAAGCTTCGAATTTGCGTCGGAGGAACGCATTATTGATAAATACTTCCCCTCATTCTGCGAATAATATATGGAATAGAATCAATTGGTTTTCGTGGATTAAGTCGCACCTCGGTTCTTGATATTCCCTTGCCCCAATACCTTATCGGCAACTGCGATTATGGTCGAGCTGCGCAAACGCAAGGCTGCTGAAGCTCCAGCGGCCCCACCCTTAACGAAGAGGCCCAGTTCGGTGAAATCCTCCAAAGGCAAAGCTGTAGCCACAGAAAAAAACAAGGCTCCTGCCAATGGCGCATCTTCTGGCTCGAAAGTTACTATTGGTGATGCCATTGATTTTCATGATTTCGGTGGTGAGGTAGAAACCGATGAGGGAGAGAAAACAACGTTCAAGAAGCTGGTTGAGGACAGTAAGAGTGGAGTTGTGCTCTTTACGTATCCTAAAGCGTCAACCCCTGGATGTAGGCCCACTATTGCTCGTATTCCTGCGCTCCATTCTGTACCTTTGAATTATTTTGGCAGTTCAACGGTCGTTTCGAGATTGACTTCCAATAGGCACCACTCAGGCTTGCCTTTTTAGAGACGAATACAAGCCATTGACCGGGACGGGGTTCTCTATCTATGGGCTGTCCACTGACTCGCCGAAATCCAACACAACCTTCAAGACGAAGCAGCATCTCCCATATACACTGCTTTGCGATCCTTCAGCAACTCTCATTGCTGCGATTGGCATGAAGAAAGCTCCAAAAGGTACCACCCGTGGTGTATTCGTCGTCAGTAAGGACGGTAAAGTATTGGCTGCTGAAGCTGGCGTAGGTCTACCACCAACCAAATTTCCAGTCAGACACTGATTCAGCAATTAGGGTCCTGCAGCTACTGTTGAAATTGTCCGTAAACTTGTTCGGGGTGAGAATGCTGCTGCGAATAGAAACGATGGTGCCGCAAAGATGGATCTTGAAGTTGATGACGACAAGGCCAATGTTCAGAAGACCGAGGAAGCTGCAGCAACAAACGGAGATGAAGCCAAGGCTAATGTTGCAGCTGAGGTTGCCGACTCTGCCCAGAAGCTTGATGCGGGCGTCGAAGCATAAGTTGACTATTTGCTGTAATGCGTGGAGCTCGGATTATTCAAGGCTTGGTGCACTTTTTCAACTTTCTAGAGAGTGGCGCTGGCTTCCTGGAGAAATAATCTCCAGTCCCGTATTAAAAGCACAAGTTCATTTTGTACTGATCCGCCATGTTGCGCATTGAAGCTGTCTTGAGATCGCTCCTGGTCTCTATCAGAACTTCTCAAATCGAAATCTTTCGAGTTGTCATTTGCTTGACAATCTTTCGTCGCACCTGCCGACTATACAGATAGATAATCGTAGTAATTAAATCAGTCTTCGTGGCATGAATGCCAATAATCTTCACCCCTGCTTCTCATACCGATCGGAGATACGTTTCGCCCTTCCGGTATCGTATTCTGTGGTTAAGCTGGATGAATGGTAACCGAAGGTGACGTGCCTTACCTTAAGAACCTACACACGCGCTCTTTAATCCAAGGGAAGACAGACCATCTAGTGAATACCTAGTCTGTCTGCATTCATCACATACTTGGATGTTTCGTGTCTATCGTTCCTGGTCGTCCGACTCCTAAAACGCTATAGTCCATTGCACGCATGGCGACCAACGCCAAAGCGGGAGCTGCCCGTCAGCTGAAGTCTGCCAGGGGAGCCACAGCAGTGTGGAAGGTAAGGGTGATAAGATGTTTATATCTCACGCCAGTGCTGAGTTCGAGAAGAAATACACAGTCCAGTCTACCGGCATATGGGATCGTATAAGAAGAGCCCTCGCAGTTGATCCAGATCGCTCCACTGGGATACCGTTAAATCCTCTATATCGCAATCCGCCCCCTGGATCTAATCCGCCGGAAGCCTATGACGATCCAATAACTTTGCCAGCTGGAGACATTGCAGAGAATCCCTATTACAAACGAGACATACGCCGCAGCTATCCTCGCCTTAGTGTGGTCAAGCAGTCGGACGTAGTTGGCTTGTTGACAGTGGGAAGCAGAGCAAAGCCAAAGGAGGACATACTTCAAATTGGAGATGCAGGTACGAAGCAATTGGTGCAGTTGAAGCAGGATGGAGAAGAGAAAGGACTTGCAGCGTTATTTGAGAGGGAAAAGAAAACCACGGCGACTATCTTTGGGCCTAATGGCCTGCCGCCATTTCCTACCGGAATGAGTAGAGTATCCCCGGAAGGAGGAAGGAAGTACGTCATGGGCGCTGACGGAGAAGAGGGTTATCCCGAAGAGTACGTCTCATTGCTGCCAACCGACTGTTAGGCTGCTAACGCTTTCTTCCATTCAGGTATCCTTGCCGAACTTTCGTATAGCTAAACCATGCATATTGGTATTGAAGGCTGCTTATGTGGCAGAGACGGTAACCAGCTAATCGAGAAGGTTTAGCAAAATTTTCTGACGTACTTATTCCCATTCTCCATTCTCCTTTTCCTCCCAGTACTTGATATTCAGTCTGAATAATACCGGCAATCAAGCACTAGGTAATGCAGCTCCTCCTTTCCGTGCAATTGAAATCTCTTCCGATGTATTGCAATTTGGCAACTGTCCGTACAGCGGTCTCAATAAAGACTGAAGCAACTTTACCGGCTTCTCTTTGTGAACTCCCCTTCGAAGTTCATCCGTTTGTCGTCCCCGCTGCTGAAATTAGGTCACGTGGATGACTTCCTCTCTTGAAATCCTAGATGCTCTCGCTAAACCAGGTAGTCGGCTCGCTGGTCTGAGGTAAACTCTTTGTTCGAGCTGGTGAACATCTGCGTAAGAAACGGCCGCTCTCATGGCTGAAACTTTGATCCCCCGCACATCAGAAGTAAGCACTTTCGCGAAGTGTTCCTGTTGTGGTTCTACACTGGCGGAAATATATCGAGATAGCAACGATGACTGCCGAGGTCTCCGGCAAGGTGGGGATGAAGAAGATTGGAAGATCACGAAGCTGTGGTTTACCGAGTGTAGACACTTCGTTTGTAGTAAGCATCTTGAGGGAGGAGGTAAGCATGAAGTAGCTTCTTATGGTGCAGATATGATTCTGGCTTACAATCAAACAGGCGCTCCATTTCATCCTCAGGGTAGGCTGCCGCGAGCTGTCTGTCCGTTCTGTAAACACCGTTACGCAGACATGACTGAAAAGACCCTATATTGGGTTCATGGCTATTCAGAAGGCGAGTACAGCAAGCAAATTCCGAAACCCTATTTCGAGATTTGTCCCGATCTTTATGATGCGTCAGGCGAACGAGACGCGGCAACGCAAGTAAGCCACAACCTCCTTTCGCTGCCTCGTTCAAGAGTTCAACGAATCGTAGTTCAGATATAGCAAACCCCTACGCTACATCATGAGTGAGCAAGACAAGCCGATGGCTCGTGGGATCACACACCGCGTTCAGGAAAGTCGTAGGCTTCACCTTGATCGACATATGGAGATCCTTGAATCGACTACGGAGTAAGCAACTCTTAACGACATATCGAACTCCAACTTTACTTAACACATTGTCCGTACCTCTAGGGCACTCAGAAGAGCAAGAGAGCAGCTATTAAGCTTAGGCAGAGACGTGGCTTTCATCGATGCTGTGTTGGAGCCTGCACATCCTAGTGAGGCAGACGAAGCAATGCCAAACCAGCAGTTGCGTTGGAATCCCAATGACAGGATGTTCACACAGTCTCATCACGGCACGACAGGCGCATCTTGCTTGGCTCAAGATACAGCCATTGACTTAGGAAGGCCGAGACGTAGTTTCCAAACCCCAGAGGCTCAGGGTCAGGGATTCTATCCTCAGCCGGCAAGAGCGCCAATCGAGCCTGATGAATCGCCCCCAAAGCGAAGACGAATCCTCTCAACCAGCGGCGAGGAAGTGCAGCAAGGATACGAGCATAACGACGTACAGATACAGCGAGTACACAGTAGAGACTTAATGCCACCACCACCAATTAGGCCTCGGCGAACCACAGGAACCATTCGCTCTGCGGCTACAGGCGTATCCAACAGCCGTTTTCAGTCCAGACCAATGAGCGACTTCAACAACGTGCTAGAGTCACCAGAATCCATCTCAAGTATACCACCAGTCTCGAACGCACGAGCTCCTGAAATACATGGATCTGAAGAGCAAGGAACGTCTTCTTTGAATGGCTCTTGGACAACGTCACAACCAGCCCCTTCAACTGCTATGCCGCCGCTTCTCACCAATCCTTCACATGGGATGCAAGATTTTTCTTTCAGAGCGACGCATTTAACGACTTCAACGTCCAGTACTCGGCCTGTGAACACTCCAGCAGAGCGTACGGTCAGCGCTGCAACCATAGATACTCCTGATCGCTTGGGCGCATGGTCCTCTTTCAACAAGTTGAGCGGACAGGCTCGACTCGACTCTGAACACCAAGCACTTGAACACGGTTTAGGCCATAGCTTCCGATGGCCTGTCGAACGTTCTGAGCCTGGAGCACAGCCATCCCGCTTGGAGCAACCTTTCAGGACACAAGATTCAACTCGATTACGTAGCAGCAATAGGCCGTCCTCTACGATCTTGGAACAGCAAAATGCAATACATACAGGTGGGAGAGCCTCACACAGCAACACCAGTCCTGCACGTCGAAACCCGAGCAACCATCTTGGTCACCAACATCACAACGAGAGCGCTCCTTCTCAACCACTAGATACCGAGAACTTCCTCCATCGCTTCGTATTGCCAAACTACGAGTTCCCGCAAATTACTCGCTTGCCATCTCGCCGAGAACCTCACGTAGTACATACGGACGGTGAATTGGATGAACTACGAGCGCAGCGCCTTTCTCTGTCTCGCTCATCAAGCACTGCGGATATCTCACCAAGCCGGCCGCCAAGAATCAGCCTACCTCCTCCGCGCACCCCAGCCAGGGGTCGTTCGCCTGTTCGTCGCACCACTGGCATCTCCAGCAACATTCGCAGCAGCGCCAACCGCCGCCGGACTCCCATAGCGAATCGCCACCGTGTTCCACTCGGTAGCTCCAGGTCGCCAAGCCGCAACGGCGCCGTCAGCCCCTACTTCGCCGCCTCAACGTCAGTGGACACTCTACCTCTATATACCGCTAGGACACCCCCCGTCTACGCGAGCTGGCCGCATCAGCCGGCGGAGCATCCACCTACCTATGTGGAATCTAATCCTCGGCTACCCTCGACGAGGCCGGCGTTTTCCAACGCCTACTCTTTTATCCCTAGCTTTCTTCGGCCTGCGTCCAACCGGCGAGCTGCTCGTCGTTAGGAGGGTTTTCCTTGTGGTATTTTCGTTTGTTCGTCGGCCAGTTCATTCAAATATCAGGGGGCCTTTTCTTATTTGTCTAGGTGGAAAGTTGGTCGATGGATGAGGAAACTAACCAAATGTCTTTGGCAATGATCGATCAAGCGTTGTTTTTTTCAAGTGGACTGGACTAGCTTCAATGAATTCGAGTTGTCAATCAAAAGTCAAATTACTATTGATACATCAAAGCTGTTGCACTACCACTACAAACCCATCTAGCACTGGTACCACCGCCGATTTCCACCTCTCCATCTGCTGAATTGCCAATCTGAGCCTACACAAGCGAGATACTTAGTCGAAAGGGTTGGTGCGGGTTCCCCAGTATGTAAGGAACATGCTGAGGCCAACTGTCTCAAAGACGCGGGCAAGGGCTCCGACGGCAACGGTGTCGAGAGGACGCTTCTCGGTGAAGACTTGAGAGATGAACTGGGATCAAGTCAGTATTTCGAAACATGATCCAATAGCAAGAGAATCTTACACTTGGTGCCGAGCTAGCCATGAAAATCAGACTTCCCAAGTAGGCTGCACCCTTGTAACTCAAAGTGCCCGTGGCATTGATTAACGCTCCAACTCCATAGGATTGAACGGCACTTCCGATCAAAGAAGAGCCCCAAGCGGCGGCGGCACTGGCAGCCTCCTTGGATTTGAAGAACTCCTCCTTGGAGTTGGCCGCCTGAGCGCGGTTGTAAGTGTCACCGAAGACAGGGGCGAGGATGGCGAGCGAGGCGGCGTGGTTGAAGATTGTGCCGAGGGCGATCGCCGAGGGCTTGACAGGGGGGAGGTCTGTGAGGAGCTCAAGTTAGCACCGATCTCGCAAAATGTATATTGTTAGCGGCTTGGGAGCTCCATCATCTGTTCGAATACGTGAACATTCAGACTCCCGATGAGCATAGTCAAGAGCTGTGGTGCTTGATGCTCATGGTGAATTGTGGTTGAACGCGAACGCCAATGTCGTCACCTTCCACCCGGAGACCACCAGTTCCCTCGTGAACCATCACTAACAGAAGGAGACACAAGGTGACTTACAGCTGAGAGTTGCCATTGTGATAGATGGATTCAATGTGGGTGGTTGGGTTTTGCAGGTTTGTGATGAGTGATTCTGGTAGTGTGAAAATATTTAGAGAAGATGAGTACGAGTAAGAGCAATGATGTTGGTTTTGAGATTTTGGCGCTAGAGCCGGATTCTGTTTGGTCAATGACATTATGACAGCATCCCGCAATTACAGACAGTTAGCGTGGTAATTTTATTCCGCACGGAAAAAACCAAGGAACGGGCAAGGCAAGTACCATGTACCTCCGTACCTTAATTATACCTACTACTACATCTTCAACTGTTAAGGTACCTTGTACTTTGGCGATTTCCCGTGCAGAAGCCGTGATACGGATGTTTCGATGCGAGATCTCGTAGCACCTGTGAGGGTCTTGAGCCTACCACTCTTATAGATCCCACAATTCCCCTATCAAACCTTCCGCGTTGAGATATTGTGGGGAATAAAACACTGTACTCTACAGTCACTGCATTATAGTCCATGCTCCCCTTTGCAAGCAATACAGAAACCAGAACGTAAGACGATCGTCAGCGTTGTGCCCTTCAGCGTTGACATACACAATGCCTGGAGCCTCGTAAGCTGTCGTCATAATCTCCAGCCAATGTCCGTTTTTATCCCCATGCCAAATCCGTTCAACATGCTTGCGTATTGTCATGTACCCGTACACCGTGACTGATGACCTGACTTCCCGGTTTAGCTCATGACCATCGCCCCTCGCCACTGACTTGCCTCCGTCGTCGAGAGTTGGGTGCTGGCATTGGACTTGCTTCGTGCGCTGACGTAGCCGGCATCATGTTCTCGTCCTTCTTCGGCGACGATAAAGCCGATTGCCTTCCAGATCGAGTCGACGTCGTTCGTGGTAGTCGGCTCTTGGCGGCTGCTCCAGACCTATTGACCACGCTAGTCATGCCACTCCCATCTCTACTAGCGGGTCGGAACGCAATGGGTCCGTTGATGCTGCTCTTCTGTCTGATGTCTCGATCAAGGAAGTAAGCGCCTGAATGCATCGATCGATTGCCGGTTGGTGTGGGTGGCATTGAACGGCTTGCTGATAAGCCGGGTGGTGTAGTTGATGAGCTTGAGCGTCGCCCTGGCCTGCGCTTACCGCCACTCATCCCTAATCTATCATTGCTCTCGCTCGATTTGACCAATTCGCCAGCCATGTTCCGAACCAGGACAGCCCCATCGACTTCCGCAAGCCGTTGGATGGTATCAACAAGGCCGTATCGGTTGATAAGGCCTCCTTGCTCGTCACTTGCATCGCAGATACTGCGAACTATTCGAAGGAGATTAAGCCGAACCACAGCTTTGTTAGATTGCAGTTTCTGCAATATGCGCGAGAAGAGGTCCGGATGAGCCAAGCTCAGCGCTATGGGTGGGCTTAGGCGTAACAGTTTCTGTAAGGGTTCAAGTAGATTCTCAAATGCATTTGCCTTCGAAGTTGTGAAGCATTTGATGATGGCTTTGGTAAATGACCCGTCGAGCAGATGCTCCTCCACTTTAGCCGTTTCTTCCTGGAGCCTTGAAAACTTAGCGGTTTTTCCGTGTACTGTCGAAAGGGCTACTTACCAAATGAAAACAGCATCTAAAGCTGTCACCTGCCAGTAGGGATCCGCAAGAAGCGAGATGTAGAATTGGAGCCCCTTGTTCCGCCATAACTCACGTCGTCCAACCTTACCTGAATGCGCCATATCGCACAGGATTGGAAGTGCGAATTCCTTCAGTGGTCTCTCGGTCTTGATTATGCGTTGCAACACCGGTATTATACCATTCAATGCAGCGTCCTCCTGCCTAGACTTGTTCAGACGGCATAGATTGTAAATTGTATTCAAGACCTGATTTGATATCTCTCTGAAGTGTGCTTCTTTAGAGCTATTGCGCAGCAATTCTGTAAGCACATCAATCGCGTTCGAATTCTGCAACGAGTCAAGTGTGGTGGAGAGCATGGACAGGTTCTTGATGAACTTCAACATGGTAATCTGATGATTGGGTGACATCCTCTTCAACTCTTTGAGAACCCCTGTTTTTGGAGGTCAGCATTGAAATAACCAGGACGAGGTGGGTTTTGCTTACGATGCAGTACCGTACGATCTGCAACTAGCTCCTTCACATGGTTTTCGGCTTGCGAGAAGAGAAAGAAAATGTTTGCAATGCGGCCTTCGCACAGCTCCGCCAGCTCTCCTTCTTCGTCGAGGACCCTACTTAGGACCAACGACAGAGGATCAAGGACAGAGTTTCGCGAGAGTATGCGACAGAAGTCGTTCTTTGGTGTCGGGCCCTGCAATTCAAACACACTCCACACCCCATTGACGCCAACGAGGACAAGATCACGCTCCTCTTCGTAGTCTTCCTCAAGAAACTCGACAAGAACCTTAAGGCCACCTGCGCTGACAAACATCTGCAAGGTCAAGGTCGATGTCTGGAACATTTGACGAACGAAAGCTGCCGCCTCAAGTCGTATCTCACTCGAGTATTTCTTAGAGGCATATTTCGTGATCATGGGTATGCCTCCCACGAAGCAGAGATTCTCTTGGACGTCAACGTCGTTGAATATTATCATGTTAACGATTTTGAGAAGATGGTAAATAACGTCGCGATGCCGACATGTTTCTAGAATTTCCAAAATGGGAAGCATGCCATGAGCACTGATAATTACGCTCTTGGTTTCAGGTAAGTCGGACAGAACGTCGAGCAGCTGCTCAGAAAGGTCCGCAAGCATGTCATCTTCTTGAGAAATTTTGAGCGAGCCAACCAGACCTTCGACCTGCGTACACAACCTTGCATATTTATCCCGAGCAACGTTTGCTTCAAGGTCCATTTCGTCAAAACCCTCTTCCAACTGGGCGAAAGGGTCATCGTCGTCGTCGTCATCGCCCAGCCATGAATTGTTCGACAGCTTCGAGTTCAGCATGAGGGTCCCATTTTCGGATCCTTGTTCGCTTTCGGGCTTGTTGAGCATAGCATTAGCTTTTCCAAAGATATCTGAGAAATCTTCGTCATGCTCATCCTCCGCATATCTTTGGATTTCAACGGACGACCTTGTTCTTCGCATCAAAGGCTGTATTGATTGGATGGGCTGGCGTCGCAGGCTTCCCCCTGTTTTCGACGGTTGCATCGATTGTGCCAAGCTTTTCAGGTCAGAAGGGTGGAGGATTCGTGGAGATTGCTCATCGTTCTTCTGAAGTACAATGAGCTACACCATCCTAACTTTTTAATGCCAGCAAGACCTACCTTTTCTAGGAATAGCTTTCCATCAAAAGCTGAATCATGCCCTACCACCGAATCTGAAAAATCTTCCGCCGAGTCCTCTCCGTAGGATCGGGCTGACGGTAATGCTGCGCATGGCTTGGACGATGAGTGTCTCTGATGTAAGGTCGGTGGAGTTGCATTCCGACGACCTGCGGCGCGAATTGACTTCGGATCTGGAGACTTGGTGGGTGCTGTGTATTTGATCTGACTTGTGTTTGCACGCTTCGGATAATAAGGTCGAATAGTCTGTAAAGGGTCTGACTCTGTCAACTGCAACGGACTTCTCACAGTAAGATCTCCCTCAAAATTATCATCCCAATTGGTCTCCTCGGTCACAGTCTCAAAGGATGCATAAGCTTTGAGCTTTTCGGATGACAACAAGCCACCAAAGTTGTCTTGAGGCCTAAGGTGGGGGAGTTTCAGTGCGCTGGGTGATATAGCCGATGCGAAATCGTCATCCCAATTGTCGTCGGCCGTACTCTGGGGAGATCTGAACTGCTCGGCTTGGATACGAGGCTTTGCTAGATTCAAAGGGCCCTTGGCTGGGATTGCAAGCACAGGGGTTTGGTCGCGCCGTCCGGGAATTGGGCTAGAAGACATAGGCCGTGATATCCTTCGCAAAGATCCTGCGTTGGGCGATTTAAGGGCCTCGTTCCATTGTTGTACACTTTTAACCGCCTCGTCGTACTCTGTGGGCTTCTTCGGCACCACAGAATCTGATCTGCGGGCATTGACAATCCAAGGATGTTTCAACAACTTACGTGCAGAGACTCTCAAATTAGGATCTTTCTGAAAGCACTGCATTAAGAAGTCTCGAACAATCTGGGTATTGGTCAGCTTCCTTCGACAACCCTTGTGCCCCCCAGAGGACCAACCGGAGAAGCTCCCTCTGGGAGCGGAGGATGGTCATCGTTAACAATTCGGAAAAGGGCATGCATAGGCTGCAACTTATGATACGGGGGTTTTCCATCCAAAAGTTCGATTACCGTACAGCCTAAGCTCCAGATATCCGAGGCTGTAGTAGCACCGGACAGCTCAATTACTTCCGGGGCCATCCAATAGGGAGTCCCCACCACGCTAGACTCATGGAGTGTCGTAGTTCGAGTTGCAACACCGAAATCGGCAAGCTTGACGAGTCCTTGCTTGGTCGTGAGTATATTGGCACCTTTAATATCCCTGTGTATAACACCCTGCTCATGGAGATAGAGTAGTCCGTGTAGCACTTGCGACATGTAAAGGCCGACTAGATTCTCGGGGAATTTGCCGAAGTTTTTCGAGATTGAGTGGAGGGACCCGTTCTCGCAGTACCTGATCACCGTTAGCCATAACAAGGGTAGGCGAAGTCTAGGATTTCACACACTCTAGGATGATATTCAGTGACTCTGCGGATTTGACGAAACCGCGATATTTGACGATATTCGGATGCTAGGTGCGGTTAGTATACAGAAATCTTTAAAGCTTCTAGTCCATGCCTTACATCTAGGTTTTTGAGAAGATCAATTTCGAGCTAGACGGCCAACCTTAGCACTCATACTTCTTCATCTGCCAGACAAATCTCCTACAGTAATGACCCTCAGCTCGCTCTTTGGCAAGTCCGCTAGCTTGACTTGTTTGACAGCGACAGTTTCCCCAGTGCCCATGTTAAGTGCTCTGAAAACCGAGCCGAAGGCACCTTTCCCAAGGCAGTCTCCGAGTTGCTAGCACCATGTTAGACTCGGAGCGAATGACACACTATCTCGAGGACTCAAAGGAATGCCTACGTAGTCTTTGAGCTCTGCAACATCCTGAGCTGCTAATTGGGAATTTCCCTCTTTCTTGGGCTGCCGCGGACTTGCGGTTCCCTGTGTTCCATTTTGGACCTCCCTCAGCACTGTCTTGCTTTGTATATGCATCCCATTGCCATGGCGTGAATCTCCAACAGCCTCCCCATGTTGAAGGGTTCTGGAACCCATGGTGCAAACCCTCAGGTTGGATGGAATTCGTAGGGTTCGTGTCCTGCCAGCCCGTAACGGTATTCATGGCAGGGCGAGATCACTCATTGGGTACTTGTATATAACTCTCAAGGGGCGCATCCAGGCCCGGTACTCCCCACAATCCACAAGGACTCAGCTGCTGTTCGGTATTCTTCCTCGGCACACATTCGATGCTTTCTGCGGCCTTTTCATGGTCAGACATTCCATATCGCCAATTGAAATCCTGTCTCATACCTTTATGTATTTGTTGCCCGGCCCTGCTAGCGCAGTTTTTGTCAACACAGTGGAGAGTTATACCTGGTTTGATAGGGCTGACCGAGTTGTATGAAAATGCTTGGAAATCTGTGTACAGTTCACTGCAACATTGGGAACCGATAATCCAAATTACAAGGGCAGTCCAACCAATCGTATTTATTTCTTCTAAGGAATCTATTTGGATCTGGCAGTAAGTCGATGGGAGCTTTAAATCTAAGACTTTGAATACCTTCTCAGCATACGTAGAAAATCTGAAACTAAATAAAGACTTCCCGCGACCACCAATGGACCACCCATAGATTCCCCCGTAGCCAATCGGAGAGCAAGTTCCAAATCGTTTAATGCATTGTGAATTTGACCATGTACACCAATGCTTCTTGCCACTCGTAGAATCTCATCCACGGCTGCTGCCTGCACCCATGGCATCCCATCGACAGCACCGAATTCAACAGCAACCATATTATCGTGTGATTTGACCATCGAGGATAATATCTGCTGCACATCTTTCCCTTCTGAGAAGGCCACAACCCAGGTCACGGGGAATCTTTCCCTGCGTATTTTGTGGCTGACATAGGAGTAAAGAACCTCGGCAGACTGGATATTGTGAGCTCCATCGAGTAAGACCTTCTCTTGACGACCAGTGATAGGTTCCATGCTTAACATTTGCAGTCGACCGGGCAGCGCCGTGTCTAGAATTGTGTACAGAAGACGTTGTGGCTCCACTGAAGGACGCAATCGAGAGACAACTTGTTTGACGGCTTCAAAGGCAAGGTTGATGTTGTTCTGTTGGTGGATTTCAAAATCTTCCTTCCGTAATGTGCTCCATAACAAGCTGTCCTCATCGCACATATCCTGGGGATTGCAGATAAAGGGCATTGCCCCAATTCCCTCGGCGCTAGCTCTCAGAATCTCAACTACCTCCCCGGCATTTGTCCCATCCACAATGCAAGGCGCACCAGGCTTCATAATGCCTGCCTTTTGGTGCGCAATAGTCTCCAGAGTATTCCCTAGGAATGCCTGATGATCCAGCCCGATCTTTGTAATCACGGTGACCAAAGGATCCTTGATAATGTTGGTGGCATCAAGCTTTCCTCCCATGCCAACCTCAATAACGCCAACTTCTACTTTTTCCTTTGCAAAAATTTCAAATGCTGTAGCGGTTAGCAGTTCAAACTCTGAGGCTCTAATATCTCCGACCTTGTCTTTGGCTTTCACTTTTGCTTCCGCTTCACGGAAGAGTGACTCGTCAATTGTCTTCCCGTCAACTTGTATACAATCCCACCGATCCACCAAATGCGGAGAGGTAAACCGACCACACTTGATCCTAGCAGCATTCAACATCGCAGAAGCATACGCGCATACCGAACCTTTGCCATTGGTTCCTGCAACATGAACTGCACGCCATGGTAGAAGATTGTGCTCCAAGAGACGGGCAATTCGCCCCAGACCCAGCTGGATCATGGCAACATTGACACAATTTTTAGCTTTCGCAGACAATCTGACAAAGAGATCTCCATATGGAAATAATGCCCTTGGGATCAGTCAAGAGGACCACTGGCTTCAGCTTTGAAGGCGACATGGTCTTGGGGATGGAGTGGAAATCGATCAGGTACACACCTCATGCAGAGAATAGAAGATCATGTTTTCTTCTCTGAGTAACGCTAGATCCGAAGAGGAATCGCTTACTATCAAGCGCCAGCCCTACGATTTGCCGTCGGCAACCTACTACAGTACTAGAACTCGCCTAGAAAACCCCCCTGCATGAGGTGTTTGTCGCAAAACTCACCTGCCTCAGATTGTCCCAGCCTCACACTATTACAATATATTCTTGTCTGGATTTGGAAAACGATACCAACGCGTACCCATACCTTTTCGACTCCTAACCACCAAACTTCACACCATCAAAGATGGGTTTACCGTAAGTTCAGCTCTTGGGTGTTTGTTGTGATCTAGTATGCGCCCGCCGCTCGTTCGCGTTTCTGGCAGCCTTATTATGCTCGCTATGCAATCACAATCCTCAGGCGACGATCTGATGCTGATGGATGATAATGCAGAATGTTTGTTGAGCCTGAGGTTACCGAGTCCAAGGTCACCGCCAAAGCAGACCCTTCGGCGCCCGCACGATCGGCCATTCGTCGTCAGCGCACCGTCAGATACAGCCCGCATATTCGCAATCGCCCAGCTTCGTCACGTACGCAATCCATCAGTAATACGCGAGATGTAGATCGGCACTCTCTACTCGAGGCAATTAGACGTGGAGACTCGGCTGTTGCTTCAACTCGCGCCAATGAGGATGAACTTGTTGATGTGGAGATGGAGGCCGATCTTGCGCACGCTGAGGCAAGTCAGCGGAGGCGACTCGAGAGCGGACGAGCACTTCTTCGCGATGCCCTCAGCTACGAGCGTCCGGGTCGGCGCATACGGCCGCATAACCACCATCACCATCACCATCACCATCCTCACCACCACCATCGCCCCCCTATGCAAGCATCCGCGAACTCTCGTCATCTTGGTTTTACTGTTCAAGGTCTCCCTTATTATTCAGATTCCAGATCTGGGTCTACGATTGCGAATATTGATGGCTCATCACCTCAACCTGTCGCCACGGAAGTGAGATCCCCACCACCGGAGTATATGCCAACCCCACCATACACATCTGGAAACGCATCGAACCAGTCAACTACATCCAATACCACGCCGACCCTAGGAACTGCATCGTTCACGCCACGATTTGCTCCTGCGCATAGGTACACCGAAACAGCCGAAGCTGCCTTCCGCGAATACGTCGCTCGGCATAATCTAGACGTGCCAACAGACCAAGACTTAGACGGCCTCCCTCCATTGCGCCGTATGGCCAACCGAGATCGCCCTCGTTATAGCGGCCAACGCATTTCTCCCCACCGATATGCTGTAGACGGCCTTGGAGACCGACGTCGAAGCTTCAGCCCCGAGGACGATTCTTGGGAGACTCTTCTAACAACCATCACCCCAGATGACCGTCTGCCGAGTGTTAATTCATCATTCACCTCTGCGACAGCCTCCGCCTCTTCGCTATCGTTAGACTCTGCATCCTCCTACGGCACCCTTGCTACCGTCCCTTCATCCGCCGAAACTCTAGACGCCTACCCAACCATTTGCGACAACAGTGATTCTGACGATTCTGACTCGGACGATGTGGATTACGTAGCAACGGAACGCCGATTCCTAGATCCCTCAGAAGACGATATCAGCGTCGCTGCCAACCTTCGTCATCGCGTCCGCATGAGGGCCCTGGAATTCGATCGCGCTGAGCAACTTGTGAGACAGAGACGGATACTAGAGCGTGAGGAGGAACTCCGTCAGACCCAAGCTAATCTAGATCGATTGCAGAGACAGGGTCCGGAGGATTGGTGGGCTACCGCTGGCTGGGAGCGAGCGACTGGGGCACGTCCGGGGAGGGAAAGGCTATGAGCTTGGAGCCGACACGCCATAAGCTCAAGGCTCATGGTATGAGTTACACGCTTACGACTGCGAAGGTCGATTATAGCTTGGGCGCTCCACAATTTTCCCTTCGCATGCTTCGCTTTCGCCATGCTGCTGCTATCGCAAGGAAAGATTTACTTATAAGACGATCTAAGTGGCAACTGCATGCTCTGTAATTATATTATATGGCGAATCCACCACTATAAAGCTTCTCCATAGGTTCATATACCCTCTAAGATTCAACCGCAGGCGCTTGGTATGAGTCCAGTACCGAGCATCATGTCTAGAGGCGGTTTTGTGGAATAGAAATCTTTCCAGAATTGTAATTAGTTTCAGTAGAGCTGCCGGTTAGATGCCAAAGCACCATTGGATCTTCAATCACCATGGACTTGATTGTAACGCTGATCTAACCAGCACAGTAAAGATGTGGCATAGTATCCCAGAGCGCCTCCACCCTCTTTTCTAAATCATGCACCACCCATCCCCATCCACCCCTCATCCTCCCTGCTAACAATAACTTCCTGCACCGCAAGTCTATCCTCCACAATCTCCTTTCCGTTCAGGAAATCGTTTTCTTCCACCCTCCTCCGTGCCTCTTCCTCATCCCTCGCAATCCCCGCAGCCACATGCCTCCCAACCAACCGTCTTCTCGCAGTCTCCCACCCCACCTCAACAAACCACAACTCATCCATCAGCCCCGCCGCCTCTTTCCATAGTCCTTTGTTCAGGCTGAGGTAGTTGCCCTCGAGGATAACGATGCGCGCTGTAGGCGGTATCGTAATATCGTCCTCCACCGGATCCTTCACTGCATGATCAAAACTCGGGGCGTATATCGTTTTGCTCTCCGGCAACAACGGTTCACGCAACTTTTGTGCCAGTGTTAGAAATGATGTGGAGTCGAAGGTGAAGGCGGCCCCCCGGCGGGCGTGCGCAGTGGTGGGGTCGGGGAGGGCAGAAAGTTGGGCGCGGGAGAGGTGGTAACCGTCCATTGGGACGAAAGCGGTGACCAGGGAGGAGGTTTGGGCAGGGCAGTGGAGGTTGTGGAGGGAGTTGAGGCGTTGGGAGATGAGTGAGGCCAGAGTGGTTTTGCCTAGGAAACTGTAAGTGGGAATCCTGTGCGATATGTGGAAGGGGGTACCTGAGCCTGGGATGCCAGATACGGCTATCAGGATACGCTGAGAGGCAGGCGTCTGCTGGTACTTGTCTTCTGAGAAGTCACGAAAGAGCTTCAATAAACCCTTTGATGCTGTGCTCACCCCAGACCTTGTTGGTCAGTCTATTCACCTGTTCCTCCATGGTTCGAACTATATGCTGCGCTGGAAGTGCTGCGCTGGTATGTTTACTAAAGTTGCAAGCTTGTCTTCAAAGATCGAGGCCCCGCAATCGGACCGTCGATGATCCTTGCAAAAGCAAAGTACCTTAATGCCAGCTCCTTCCAGAATCTAACTTTTAACGTTGGGCATAGAAAGGTTCGAGGGCATTGACAACGCGCTGCGATGTAGATTGAAGAGACATTTACTGAGATTTGAGTAGTTACCACTAATCAATTACAGCTCGAGGCCATACAGAGTGAGGACTCAGATCTGTAATAGGATCTGAAAAACTCCCATCGCAATACAATCCATAGAAGTATAGAAACCAAAGAAATAGCTATAATAGGAACAGTTCTAGCTTGTTCGCATGTGATCTCGGATGATTGAAAAGAAATTAAGAATTCAGAGATATCCCATGCCGAGCGAACTGTTGGGATCATGTAAAAATTTGACCGCATGTGAACAACTAAACAAAAAGCCCTTCTTTCTAGAGCAGGGTCGAATATCATAGAATCCGAACTGTAGAAAAGGGGAGTAACAGACTCCTAAGGGTCTCCCAGCAAGATCTATATGCGTCAATAGTGTCTATGCTCTATCCGCCGTTCATGCCACATCTCAGCCAGGTACGCCATGCTAGATCGGAGATATCGGAGAAAGTCGTGCCAGACGCCGAAAGGACATATAGTATTCATACAAGGAGAGCTTTAGCTCGACCCTCATGTATGATCCCCAAGCGCTGAGGAGTCGTAAGATGTTTTTTGGCCACAATATGCTCCCCCGAAGGCCAGTCAGCTCCATTTGCTCTTGGAAGACTATCCTGCTGCAATAACGAGCAAGGATAAGGAAATTTCGGACCGGACCTTCTCGAGTGTGGAGGTTCTCGTCCAAGCTGCGGGCTGTGTATGGTCAGTGACTTTCGAATAGATTGGATGGCAGGGAACATACTTAGATCGTTGGTCTTCAAGATTAACAAGATAATGCTAGGCACCTTTCCAAGAAGCTGGACCAGCTGGGTGAGCATGCCGTCGGCCAGAGCGTCGGAAATCACTTCCTTCTCCTTATCAGTTCTGGTCGAGACCACCGATTTCGTTGCTGCCATGTAATCCCTTCCTGTGATGGCACTCGCAAAAAGAGGAAATTGATCATCTGTGATTCCTGCAACGTCAAAGGCACTTTTGCGCATCCTCTGCTCGTCAGCATCGATGACCGCAAGCCACAGCTTTGCGTAGTCTCGCCGTAATCGCTTCGATATATCTCTGTAGAGCCCATGATCGTACAGAACGATGTCAAAATTGGGCTTTCGCCTCAATGGATTCTTTCTTATAGCAATATTACCACCATGAGGATCGCAGTGAAGAGGGGTATCTCCAAAGATCATCTCATTGAAGATATGAGCCAAGGCCGCGGAAACCTCGTCACGATCTATGCCATTAGTGTCGATATAGTTTAGATCATCGGTTCGATGACCGGAAATGTATTCCATTACCAGTATCCGTTTCAGGCCCCACTCTACGTTTGGTACAACTAACGGCGAGCCAGGTATTCTCTGGAAATGCCTCTTGGTGCGCATTGCATTTTGCGCCTCAAGAGCAAAGTCTAGTTCTTGGGGGAGCGACGATTCCATCTCTTTGGATAGCCATTCCAGATCATACTCCGGGAAAAATCTCTTCAGCGTCGAGAACGTGAATCGTGTCAGAGCGAGGTCGAGCGGTACCCATTCTTCTAAAGCTGGATGCTGCACCTTGACAGCTACATCGTTGTCACTGCCTTTCAATTTTGCCAAATGGACTTGGGCAAGCGAAGCTGCCCCAATTGGATCTTTTTCAAACTGATCGAAGTGACTGGCAATGGAAAACCCAGTATCTTTGATGAACATTTGCTCTATTGATTCGTATGAGGATACTGGGCATTTGTCTTGCAGTGGGATAAACGTCGTTGTCCACTCAAGAGGCAACAAGTAATTCATGCTGCTCAGGTGCTGGCCAAGTTTGATGAATATGGACCCATTTTGTTCGAGGACACGAAGCGTACGTTCAGCGCAGCGTTTGTGACAAGCCTTGAGCATGGAGGAATGTTTTTCTTCGCTTTTTTCTTTGTTATTCAGTGTCTTGCGGTAGCTATACACGGCACAGGTCAGCGACTGGTTCATATGGTGTAGTTCCCAGATTTCAGTACCCACTCGTTCATACAGAGCAGCAGCGTAGTAACGACTCGTCCTGTTCTTTGGGCCGCACCATATCCATGTTTGATGTCATCTGAAAACGCCAATAGGGTCCCTACTCCCAGCGTTCCACCTGCTGTCGCCAGTAGAAGAGTGCGCCTTGGGCCCTTTCGAGTCCGCACTTTCCTGGCCTTTGTTGCGTAGTTGGCAAGCAGGAGAGTAGATAGTCGTTGGCCCCGTACGCATTTCGAGCATATCCACGAAGCTTTCGGAGCGACTGCAGCCACCACTCCAAAATTTCTCATCCTCTTCTGTTCTGCTTGACCTCATCGCACTTCCATAAAAATGATGAACGCAAGATTATGCTAAGCAAACACTAGGTGCTTTAGTTCTACCTTAGTGCCGGCTGTGCCCGTGCCGTGGAATCTTCAGGAGGTCAACTGTCAAATTTGCCAGTGAGCTCAACTGTAAACCAACTTTTCGACCCAGAACTTCAATTTTCTGAGTCCCCGAAGCTCGCTGATAGTCATGAGATCAGTGAGCTAGTGAGGCCGCTGTCAAATTCTCGAAAGTACTTCGAGCGAATCGTGTCTCTGGTCCTACAGACAATATGGCAAGGAATTTCAACATCAACTCCAACACCATTGTTGCGCCGATTGCGGCCATCACCATGGCAGGGCTGCTCTATGTGTACAGCCGCTCATCTATCAGAGCTGCCAAAAGGAATGCTGAGCGCACTCGGACGGCCGATGGGGGCCAGATCAGTTGGCGCAACGAAAGCCTGAGGCGGCATGGCGTGTTGGAGAGGCCCGAAGAACAAGACACGCTCAAACAATTGGTGGCAGGTGCGAAAAGCAAGGCGGAGAAGCAGGGTGGAAAAATTGAAAGCAGGTCCGAGGAGGAAGAGAGACTCAGGGCAATGAAGGCGACTTGGAGAGAGAAAAAGTGATGGGGTAGTGAGCGGAAAATGGGGAAAAGTGCGAATCACAATTTCACAACTGAGAAAGCCTACATGGGCAAGCCGAGCTCCTACGACATCTTTAACGGATCCTGGGGACGGTACGTAAGAGCAACGAGTGCCAGCGGTTTGAGCAAGCAATGGAGCGACCAGTGTCTGGAACCACATCCCAAACACACCATAAAGGGAAGGATAAGTCGAACGAGACATACACGCCCATGTTAAAGATGTGAGGGTCACTGCTACGTGGAAGACAATGGGGACATAGGAGGTTTTAGCGCCGTTGTTAGCAAGTACGTCAGAATACAGCTGACCTGACAGGTCTGATAAGCTACTGGTTTCAGACGTGTAGAGAAGCCTTCCAACATCCTCGTAGAAGCGAGCATTGGTTTCCAGATCTTAGAAAAATCCTCTGGATGTCAACGCCTAGCACCGCAAGCAATGCCCTGGTAACACCGAATACCTCCAAAACCCCAACATATACCTTCCAGAATAACCAAAGCACACGCCAACAAATAAAGGCCACCACCGACTTCGGAAATAGATGAGAGGTAGGAATAGGAAACGCTAAATGCTGCTTATGCTTATCACACAACGATTATACTGCAGATGGCCCTGCAAGATCAAGCTTGGCCTCTCCTTCGCGTCGTAGCTGAAACATTGTTTTCTTCAAGTATTCAAAAGTAAGTATTGTAGTCATGGCGGACGGGACTGCTCTTATAAGGTTTGTGCCAAGGCCGGCGTAGAAGCCACGCCATCCTTCCTCTAGCAAAATTGTCTTGCAGGTCTGCACCGTACCTCTATAACGTAATGTATTGACCATGCCATCAGACGATGCACCACCAGGAGCTCGGGCGTTGTTCCCTGGGTTCCCTAGCTCCCCTCTGAACGCAATTCCTTCAGAGGACTGGTGATATGCCGATCGTTGCTGTGTTTGCAAGCGAGTCCGCACAACCTCGTGGGGGTAAGTGGCCGTGCTTGCACAGACTTTGCTTAAAAACACAGCCAGCGACAGACCATAGAAATGGTGGTTCCTATCCTCGTCGGTCTCATTTCTTCCGGTATCGATGCCGGTGAACTTTTGTTTAAAGACCTCATATAGAGGGAACTGTATGGCCACGTGGGTGAGGCCTAGCAATGCCGGGGTAAGGCCGGAATAAAACGAGAGCATCCCCTCGGTTCGGTACATCTTCCGGGCTGCATCGAGAGTGTTGCGGTAGTGCCATGGAGGCCGTGAATGATTGACTTTAAATCTTGAGCTGGACTGCGACATTAACCTTGTCTTTATAACCCAGATAGGGTTCGTTGCCATAGTCGAGCAAGCTCCTCCAGCGAGCGAGGCGTATACGTTTGCAAGGAACCAGTTGTCTATATGAATTTCTTTAGCCATATCATGTCGAGTTAGACAGATCTATTGACTTACCTGTCCTAGTTCTAAAATAGGCCTGAGCTTTGTTGTATACAGTCAGGTAAACTGCCCATGTAGGGACGTAGCCTAGCAGCATTGGTCCTAGGCCCCTATACATCCCCCTCACGCCCTCTTCCCTCCATATTGTTTCAGCAGTACCTAGAACGCCTCGATATGCCGCGGTGCTGAGCTTGACAGCGTCTTTTGGTATTTTGAATCCTCCTTGAGCTTGGAGCTTCGTCTTTATGACATCAAGCGGACAGCTTATCAGGCCGGAAACAGCTCCCGCAACACCTCCAGACACCGGCACCACATACACTTCAGGGACTCTGACAGCCCAGAGTTCGACTTGAGAGATTGGGGGAATTAATCTTCCATCCTGGTCAATCCGAGAGACAGCGGCGTTTTTGGGGGGGATTGGAGATGTTGGCTTTCGGTCGAAGGACATTTCTGTTCCGATCGAGACTACGGCTCTTTGCTACAATATCATTTGCAATGAGCTTAACTGCAGAAAGCTCGTTGGAGCTGGATTGGTGTCTTCACCGGTGTCCCCAGTGTGCTAAGAAGTACCCCGCAGCACTTCTGAGGAAAGTCTTGTCAACGATTGAGCATCTTCATCCTATCAAAAGCAGAGGAGGACCATAGGACGTCTCAAAACGGTGTCTAATACCCAACTTAGCCGCTGATGTTACTGTTAAGGGATAATGGTTATGAGAGTGTGTTCCAAACACTTCGGGCCTTCGCACAATCGGATGAAAGCGTACAGCAGCTAGCTTCTCATGTAAGCCGCTAGTGGTATTCGCTTCTGTAATTACCAGTGATGAGGTACAGTATTCCGTACTGAATACCAGGTAGTGATGTTTGTCCGTTCGATTGAGAGCGCACTATCTCAACATAACCTACCTTGGAGGATTAATCTTTGATCAGACCTGGTCTCTCGTTGCCGGCGTGCAATCATGTCGGCACCTTCTATTACGAAGTTCATCATCAAGCGGCTCTGGTTAAAGAGATGGATGACACCATTGGCGAAGTGGTACGCAGACGCCGCTGGGTATAGAAAGCTTGGGCTAAGGTACATAATCCTCGAGCTCCCACCCATGGAGCTGGTAGATAAGTAGTGTATACTGCTGTAACACTTAATCGAAGGACCGGAGGTACATCTTGACAAATGTTTTGCTTATACTTGACCCAACGTAGAGCCGATGATCTGATCCCAGAAGAGTCCAATACTGTCCTTTTGGCTCTGAAGCGTTTACCACCGAAGGAGGCATATGACAGAGTCTTTCGACTGAGGAGAGCCTTTCAAGTTCGTTCTACTGCCAAACGAGGTTCCTACCTTATCAAGGCAAGAAAAGTCAGCTGACATACCTCAGTGTTCCCTTGCCCATCAATTACTTCCTAAGGACCAACAGACAAAGCCAAACGAAGTATAGCCCCCCTATGGTCTTATAATGACGGTCTTAAGATCAGTAGCTAAAGGATTCAACAGGACTATCCGTATCTGTCGCCCATCATCCAGGAAATTGAGGCAGAGTCGAGGGAACGCGGTGACTTAGAAGCTATGGTCGTCGAGAAGAGAAAGAACCTGTAGGAGTAATGTGGGCCAAGATCAATCTACTATTGCCTTCTTGTGTAGGCCGAAGGCGTAGTTCATGGCATGGTAAACTGTACTCTACTGTACATAGTACGGCATATCTCTACTTTGACTCAGGGTCCTGGATCTGTCATAGATCCTTCCGCTGGATCCTCGGGAGATCCTATAGAAGCAAAGCAATATGTGAAACTTTTGTGTCAATAGCCAGCCTCTTGGAGGTCTTCTTTGGCAATTGATTGCGGACTTTTGTTCTACTACATGACGAGCTTCTTACATAGTGCTAATTCTATGACCATGATCCGGAAATCGGGCAATTGGCTCTTGTGTATCCGACATCAATTCAATCAGTTAATTCAACTATTCTCTACGGCATCTGTATCAACATCTCCGATCCTCCACATGTACCACATAAAGAGACTCCTGTAACAGGTTAGGACTCGAAGTCAACGAATAGACCATGCTGAAAGCTTACCGATAGGGAGAAAATTTCGCCGAGTGGTCTAGCATTTCCTGCTCGGACATGTACTTCCATTTACCTCCTCCCTTAGCTTTCAACTTCTTCACGTCTTTGCCCATGAAGGCAGCCATGCCCCGTCTAGAGAAGGTTAACCCGGCGATAGTGAAGGGATAGACCCCTTACTGCACTCCAAGGTCGCCAGTTGAAAGAACGTCCATCCTTTTCAATCCGAAACAAGCGAACATTTCCACGGACCATCTTCCCAACCCTCTTACGGCAGTCAACTTTTCTAGGACCTCTTCATCACTGGCTTTGATCAACATTGCTGCGCTCAGCTCGCCACTGGCGAATTTCTCAGCAAGTCCTTTGATGTATTCGGATTTTCGCCCTGAGAGTCCAGCTTGGCGTAAGAAGGGGACCTCGCATGCCGCTACTTGGGCTGGCGTGGGGAATGGCCCTTCCTCGCGCCCTTCGCCTTCTACTTGCGCTTGCGCTTGCTGAAAAAGCCCTATGAATCTGTTCTTGATTGCTTTGGCCGCTGCTCCAGAAACTTGCTGGGCCATGATCCCACTGCACAGGCTGTGGAATGGGTCAATCTCTTCTGCCAAGCCTTCAGAAGAGAAGGTGCGGCAATGATGTTTCTCAATAAGCGGTTTCAATCTTGCATCTGCTCTAATGAGGTGAGCACATCCTTCTTCCAAGATATGTCCAGTCGTAGTTGTCGGTCGTGGGAGACCTGTCTTAGACGGAGATAAATCGGTAGTTTCCTTGGGATATGTTATAAGGCGAGATCCTCGTGGAGTCTTTAATGGGGCATTCGTCCTGTGTGGCCCTGCCGGTCGGTCGAATGGTACAAGATCAGTCTTTTCAACTCCAGTTTGAGACACAGCCTTTTCGAATCCAGTCTGTACTTGCGTGCTCGTCTTCCGCGGCGTCCTCGGCGCACGAAGCTTTATCCTCTTGGGAGGTGGAGAGCACGGTTCATCAGACGCATGGACTTCGGGTTCTGAAACCACGTGTTCGTTCTTTTCGTCAAGTGCTGTGATCCGCTTTTTCTGTTTCCTCGAATTCTTGCTAACCTGATTGCTGCTGCTGCCTATTATTTGAGATTTGGAGCTTTCGGGGACAGCATTCATGCTGCTCCGCAGAGCCCGCCTCAAGGACATTATTCATCAATTACAGATTGCGGTGATCAAGAAGCGGCGTGGGCGTTTGAGATGCCAAAAGTTTCAGAGGTTCTCGAGACGTCAAACCAGAAAACTGCTGTCGGCGGGACTTGTGGCTGGTAACAGAGTCTAGATACTTCAGCTTCCTCATAGACGGGGGACACTTTCAATTCTCAGCCCAGATGGAGCTAGAAAAGTACCTATGTATTGGATTCATAAAGCCATTTTGGGTCACCCTGTGTTTCACGAACTTACGAGTCATCCATACATGTCTCAGGGTTGGCAGTAGGTACCTTTGGTACGTATGCACGGTATCGAGGAAGGTAAATCGATAAGTCCAAGGATACAGTACCAGACTGCAAACCACGTAATCCTTCCACGCCTCCCTAAGCAGAGCTAATGAAACGTTGTCATATACCGAATTACCGAGTTGGTGATAGAACTGGGATCACAGTGTCGGTGATCGGCAAGCTTCGCCACAGGAATGGTTTACTTATTGAAGGTCCCACAGAGGAGATTATCTTTGTACGGTTGAGGCTTGTGACTACTAAACTAGCAGACGGTTCTTACACGTACCGTATAATGATCGACAGCAGCTTAACGGAAATAACAATAGTGCTGTAGTGTCTAGGATTTCATTCCCCTAGGATTAGGGAACGAATAAAACCGTCTTTTCTACAAAAGACGTGTTTAAAACCTCTTAGCGGCTTTTTTGCTTCGGTTTTTTGGTATTTAATTATATAAGCTGGGCAAGGATTATAGTAGGGAGGTTCACCTCGCTGTTGACCGATGACCCCCTCGCTGTCGCCAGTTCTAACCTGCTTGCAGTTTCCTACCTCCTACCTCCTACTTCCAGCAATGCCTTCGCAACGTGACGGTAGACCTTTAAATCAGCTCATCGCCGATAACTTCTAGAAGATAATCATACCTGAAAGAGTTGATACTGTTCAGTGCCGTCACTGTCATAAGATCATGGCTCATGCAACTACACGTCAGCAGGTTCATCTAGATCAGTGTGATCAGTACAGAAGAAGACCTACAAATCCGGATCATCACTCGATTCAGACCACCCTCGGTGCGAATATCAGAATCCTCGCCGTCGATGTAGCTAAAAGATTAAATCAAACTGCGGCAATGGCAGTAAATTGCTATGGTCAGGCTAAATCCTTCGAGCGAGAGTACCCTCAACGAGTATGAGCTTCCTTTACATGGTGAAGAGGTCAATCTGCAGGCCAATTAACCCTCTATAATTTGCTACTATAAATATAAACCACCCCTGTGTTTAAAACCTCCTTCAAGAAACGAGTTTAAAACACGTCTTGAGCTAGCCTAAAGAAGGTAGTCAAAAAACATGTTTTAAACACGTTTCGCTCCCTACCTAGGATATGACTGACAACAATGCGCATTACTAAGGTATATATTGACCTCTATGCTGAAGCCTCGACCGTTTGCTCCCTACAAGCCCAAATACTCAAAGGTACGGAGTACACGGTACTGGATCGTTATCTTCGGCGGTTCAACGGTAGCAGCTGCTGTTATCCATGGTTGGTACCTATAGCATCGAAACCGCCAAGGTGAAATATGGTTCATGCAATGTTACAGGCAGATTCGATTCGCAGGGGTTCTTGTTACTCTAAATCGATCAACGTAGTAGGATGATACAGGCTTGCCGCATATACCAGTCACTTGACGTTGGACTCACAGACACGAGCACGCGCATAACCCCATCTCAGTTACAGAGCGTTGTAAATTGTAAACAAATGGAGGAAAGAGCTGGCACCGACGAGAAAGGAGGATGGACTCATGGTCCCTGGAGGATACCGTACACGTACGGTACGGAGTACTTGTGTTGATCTGGAATGGCTTCGACTTTATCGAGCCAATCAGACATGCTTGATAGGAGAAATGGAGAAATGGATGAAATGGTGCCGGAGCTTGGGGGTTGCAAGAATCGAAGAATAACAGGATCAATCTCTGATTGTAGTTAGAGCCAATGGCTCCCCCCATAGAAAGTAGGCCAAAGCAAATGATAATACCCAAGGTAGGTACTAGGCAGGTAGGTAGTGATGATAATCACAAAATAGAAAACAACTAAAGGTTCGTTAAGTCGACAGCAAAGAGATGCGCGTCCGGGGGCAAGTGCAAGGGTCCTGCAAAGGGTTTCCAACTGCCCGCCGCCCATCTCCTCCTTTCCTTTCCTTCCCGAAAAATTCTTTAATTCTTTAATCCCCCCATCAACACCAACCACCAACACCTTCTACTTCACACTCCCCAACCCTTCCTGTCGTTTTCATCATTACCTTAATCAACTCACTTTCATCCACGGCCACGCCTTCCTCTGGAGTTTCGCAACTTCACGTAGGCTAGCTCGTAATTAATTTAAGTCACTTCGGTCTTCTTCCCTCCTCTGTTTCTTTACATTCACTCGATCCATTCCGACAACACACCCCCGACAATTTTCCCACCTACCGATACTATTGCATCGGCGATACATTATCTTTGTCCTTGACTCTACACGTCTTAACCAGTTGCTTCGAGTAAGTCTTTCACATCCACCAGTTCAGATACTGAGCAATCATCGACGCGGACACGTTTGCTATCGCACCGCATTACCAACCCCTCACGTTGCCACCCTCTCTATCATCCATTGACTCGAGAGCTAATTCTCTCCATCACCAGTTATCGTATCCAAACAACATTATCAGCAATGGCACCTACCAAGTACCTTCTTCCGGCTCTTGCCTTTACAACCACTGCTCTAGGTAAGTAGGAAATCTTCCGTCGTCGAGCTTATTCGTACTACCCACAAGGCACCATGAAACATTCAGACAGTCCAGATCATAGCGCTAATATCTCTGGGTGCAGCTCAATGCAGCACTTCCGGGACCCTGACTGTCACGGGCACGGCTGATGCCTCTGCTTTGGCTTCCTGCACCACATACAGCGGTTCCGTCTCTATCCCGTCAAGCTTTTCGGTTCCCGCAGGTCCTGACGGCCATGAATCTCTTTCCATCGATGGTGTCAAGAAAATTACTGGCAATCTCACCGTTACCAATGTTATCAACCTGTCGAGTCTTACACTTGGCTCCCTTGTCCAGCTGGGTGGCTTCGAACTTGGCGACCTAACAGTCTTGTCCACTCTCAGTGCACCGCAATTGACACAAGTTGACACGCTGAACTTTACGGCTCTGCCAGCGCTTCAGCAACTTGGTTTCACAACTGGGCTTACCAAGTCCACTAGTGTGCTCATCACCAACACGGGTCTTAGTTCTTTGTCGGGTATCAGCACCCTACAACAGGTTGACACCTTCAATGTCAACAACAACCAAGCCTTGACAAATATCAGTTTACAGGTCACCAGCATCAAGAAGTCCTTGGATATCGAGGCTAATGATGGTTTTATCTCGGGACTATCGACCTCTTTTCCCATGCTTCAAACTGCGCAAAATATGACTTTCCGGAATTGCAGCGACGTTCAACTTCCAGCTCTTGCCAATGTCACCTTAGACCTCGGCTTTTATGGCAACGCGTTTACATCTTTTGCCGCACCCAATCTTACGACTGCTGGTGGTCTTGTCTTCGTTGACAACACTCAGCTAACCAATATCTCTATACCTCAACTCACCTCGATCAACGGGACGTACCAGATTGCCAACAACACTCAATTGAAGCAGATTAACGGCTTCACGAAATTGTCAATCGTCACGGGTGCATTGGATTTCAGCGGGAATTTCACCGAGTATGTCTGATCTACCCTGAATAGAGCGACTACCACAAATGTATCTGCTAACTTCCCACAGCGTTGAGCTACCGGGTTTGACCCAGATTCAGGGTGCTTTCAACATTCAGACCTCCGGTCAATTCGACTGTTCGGCTTTCGCGAAGGACCATGACAACAAAGTCATCAAAGGACACTACAATTGTGCAGGCAGCCAAACCAAGCCTGGAACCGCCGGAAGCTCAAGTTCAGGTACCAGCAGCAGTTCGTCAGCATCAGCCACTAGCTCAGCTGGTCGATACGAAATGAACCTCCCAGCAGTGATTGGCGCAAGCTCTTTCGTTGCGGGGCTCCTGCATCTCTTCCTTTAGGACAGACCTGATTGTGGCTGTTTCCTTCTGCACGGCAAGCTTTCAGCATCATCCGCCAATCTCGTGCACCAGTGCAACCTGTCCAGACTTTGAGTTAGATGTCAGTTGTATACCATGTGTTGCCGGAATGGCACGGTCTACTACTAAGCACTTAGCGGTGCTTTCTTGGTGCACGGTACACTGATATATGAAACGATGGCGATTCTCTCTGGCAGTCCTAGTCCACTTTAAGGTAGACCAAAAGCAGCATGAGCTCACAGATGTGTTTTACCCTTCGGAGTTGTGTGCTGTTTCATGTTCCATATTGCTTTGTGCTTTTGTATGTTACACCACGAGTCTTTGTCTTCCCATACACGTTAGACAAACATAATACAAACCTTATAAATCAACCTTTCTTGGAATCTTACTTTGGCATGCTGTGAATGACTAGAAATTCAGCAACTTTGTCATTTCGTTTATAGTTATCGTTCAATGCTCAACTCCAATGGGCATCTCTACCTCGGACCTCCTTGTGGGTGGCCATGAATAGGCTAACATCAAATCATGAATCTACCTTGCAGGCCTGACACACTATAGCACGACCTGCAGGCCCAGAGACCGCTAATACCTCTGCACCAATCGTCGTCTAGGAATTTCACGAATCCCCAGATTTCCTATGCAGAAGCAAAGAAGGGCCTAACAGCCTAATGGAACTACATCATCTCGAGATGCAAACGAGTGGTCGTTTGTCTGTTTAGGGCACCGGCGGGTCCACAGTGGGGATACTGTTAGTCCTACACGTGGTTCTGTGCTTCTATCACTTTTGCTTCCTGCATCAAACCCCCTTTTTTGCATGCATCGGGCTCCTCATGTTTAGAAGTGAGGCACTAACTAAGCTATTGATTACCATAATTATTTAAATATATGGCCATACTGCGACGTCCTCCTTGTCTTCCAATCGCTTGTACCGATTGCCCTGGATTGGCATACGGCGGTTGGTTTGTCTAACATCATACCGAAATATACATGCTTGCCATGGTGCTGCATTACCACAACATCGTGGCAGAAACATCTCTGAGTCCGTGTATTACGAGTAACCAGTAAGTTTTCACTTTTCTGGGTACGGATTCGCGCTAAGTTACGGCCACGAAGGCGTCTACCTTCAGGTTCTTACCAGAGATTACCTTCTTGTTCTCAGCTGCTGGCTAGCGTCGAACAACTCTCGCCAAAGTCCGCAGCTCCAATAGGCCGAGCCAGGCCAAAAAGAACGAGTGTATGCCAGTCTTATCTGGTCACTGATGGTGCCGTGCGAAGCTTCGACCACGTTATCACGCCGGCACGCAGACCCAATGACTTCGAAAACCTTGTCGACTATCCCACGATTTCTGAGCCATCTCCGCCGGCAAAACGGATCAGTACTGGCCCATGCCACTCCACTCCAAGCCAAGCACACTCAGCGCGAGCATCTGATGTCTCGACCCATCATATGCGGCGCCAAATCAAAGCACCGGAAGCCAGAAGAAACATTGGTCCGGCATTGAAATTGCCTAAAATAAACAAAAGGTCTCACGCTCAAAGGCATAACGTCGAGCGAGAAAATTCAGAAAAACAACAAATACACAAGAAGATCGAACACGACCGTCGAGACTTGATCAAGCACTGGACCCTTTTCCTCGAGGAGCTACTTCCCGGCGCATTGAAGTCAGATCCGGAAGTGAAAGCAAAGAACGGAAAGCCAAACCTTCCAAAGAAAATTATTTACCAACTGGCATGCAAGTACATCTGCATTGAGCAGGGTAGGCAAGACGATTACGAGGTTACGCTGCGCGCCCAGCCTACCGATCCGAGTACTAATTATCCCGAAATAATTGGAGGAGATACACGAAAAATGGGCGACGACGATCTCTTCGACGACGTGCGGACCGGTTTTCCCCAAACCCCAACGGCAAGCAGCGGAACTTCTGCGCGTACTACAAGAGGGTTGGAGTCTCCGGCTTCTGCTCGATATACCGGCCTCCAAGCAAAAGGCGTGTGGCAAACAACCACTGGGGATAGTAGCGGGTTACTGGGTGTGAAGCCAAGTATGAGACAGCCAGAGCCTACTTATTCTTCGATGAATCAAGGAACCCTTTCTGGATATTGCTACGATAATATATAGAAACATCCACCGCCCAGGCAAAGCTGAGCATCGTTGGATCGTCTGTATGGACATCATTGGCAGATCCTACCCGGTCATATAATCGGTCGAGAAAGGCGCCCAGGGTGAGGTGCTTTTGTCATGTTATATCATTTACTCCGTTTTGTTACCTAGTGGAATGGGTCGTTTCATTGTGGGCCGAGGGCGAAATGGCGGTCTACGGATTATTGGGGACGGCCAGTCAAAAGATAGCATTAGGTATTATATACAAACTGACATATTCTGCCTTGGAAAAGTTGAGGTGTCTAAATGGTATTCTAGTCGTTTAAGAATGGGCCTCCATGAATTCGTAGCGGTTTCCATGGCACGAGCTCCCGGTCAACCAGCGAAGGTACAAGTCTAGATGAGACATGCATGCATGTACGAAGGCGCATGCGGCTTTACTTTAGATCCCTCCACTTGAATTTGAGACCTGACTATACCTTACCTCCGCTGCAAGGCACTCCGCAGGATACCTTGTGGCGTTCGATTATTCGAGGGACACCGGAGTCATAATTACTTTAGTCTCCAAACCAATTTGTATAGACGTCGCTGTTGGAGAACAGAGCATGTCAACGAAGCTACCTTCCTATGTCCAAGGGGACCTTTAGGTGGAACTGTTGTAGCCGAGAATTTATCACATCTATCAATATGTAGGTGGATCCAGTAAGTGATACATTCGTCCGACAGCCTCTCTGCAGTTGGATTGACGGCGTACCAAATGAAATTAGCGTAACATTGGATGTCTAGGACCTCTGTTTCCAATAATGCTGATGATACACATGACAGTAGATATGACACGATTAAGACATCGGGGGAAGTCGAGGAAAAGTGGAGTGTCGGATCCGGCCATGTCGAGGACGGTGGTTATATTGCGCTTGTCAAACCCGACATGCCGCACGCTATGTACATAACTCAACTTTGGGAACCACCAGGAGGTACTCAGAATCATGATGCTAAAAGGCATCTGAACGCCAGGCAGTGGTGGTGTCGGTGTCGGACGCTTGGGGTCATGAGTGAGATCTCTCCACGTGCCATTGTTGCAATGTCCGCCGAGGACTCGGAAATGGTAGAACATGGAACATGGTTACATGGATCATCCACAAGCTAAACCAACATATGCTCTTCAGAGATAGACTATCTGTTGGGTCGGATGATATTGAAGGGCCTTTCTCGGGGGAGATTCCCCAACATTGTCCAACTCGAACACGAGACGGGAATGCTGGTGATGGGTTTGATTGTTTCCGACGTATTCGTGAATATTAGTGGTCTTGTCAGCATCAAACACCCCTAGTAACGTATTGTACCTTAGTGTCAGAGTATCTGCTAGCAGAGTCGTAGCGTTCTCAGCGGGTAAAACGGTTGGTTAGAGTAGAGTTGGTGATGCGTACCCTTGAAGGGCGTGAGGAAATATCCAAGGCTACCTTACCTCAAGGTTCTGTCTACCAGTGAGTGCAGAAAGTCGTGGTACAACGCGGGGAATCGTTGTCTCGGCGAAGACTGATTGCCTCAGCCCTCAGGAGAGTCAGGACCTCAGGCGTGTGAAATACAGCTAAGCCTCTTTGGGTTAGCTGCCTTGCTTACTATTCTGCTCGTACTATGTATCGTAGGTACCTTACTTTAGTACCTTAATAGGTAAGCTGCCTTTACCCGTAGGCTGCGAAGTCATCCAGAGTGTCGCTAACCCAAAGGGGCTTAGCTACGGAAACACGTCTGAGGTCCTGAGGCAAACTTTTGGCTTGGCAGATGCGCAGGGGGGGGAGAGAGAGAGCGGACAGGTCGATCATCAAATCTTCAAAGTCCACTGTCAATCATAAACCAATTGCCCGCCATTCCCCCAATTTCTGCCATTCTTGGGAGGAAGCGTTGAGGGAAGGGAAAGCTTCCCTATCGAGTATTCTGGGGGGTCTATACTGTCCCGCGGTCGCCGCTCTCACGACGGCTGGTCAAGTGCTGTCCCCACACCATGCTACTTCCCAAGGGTGGTGTGACTTGGAAGTCCACAAAGGCACGCCTACCACCTTCCAGAGCGATAGTACACTTTCTCACACGCTCCCGATTCCCCCTCTTCCTTACACTCGCTGGCGTGGTCCTTATACTATGGCGTGGCATAAGCACATCCGCATCAGAGATGCAAAGGTGATAGATCTATACTCATCCTTGGCAACGATCGCACTGACTATGGGACGATCGTTTTCAGATTTTACTGTTGGGGCCCTGCCAAACCACCCATGGAAATGACGACGAACGAGCAAGCGCAATGGCATGCCCACCTTCAGACTCCAGTACTTTTCAACCACCACGCGCCCATAGAGGTAGACTCTACCACGATACAGCGTGTTGACCTAAACACAATCGAGTCCACTCCGAGGGCGGTGGTCAACGAAGAAAGAGTACTAATACTCACGCCTTTGCGAGACGCCGCCCCCTATCTGAGCAAATACTTTGACTTGCTCTCAGAGCTTACGTATCCTCATGACTTGATCGATTTGGCTTTCCTAGTTGGAGACTCGTCTGATGATACCCTAGCTGTATTATCGGCCGAGCTCGACAGAGTACAGAAGCGGACAGATAAGATACCATTTCACAACGCGCTGATAGTGGAGAAGGACTTTGGCACAATAGTTGGGCAAGATGTGCACGAAAGACACAGCTTCGAGGCTCAGGGACCTCGGCGAAAGGCAATTGGAAGGGCCAGAAACTACCTGTTGTACACAGCTCTGAAGCCAAATCACTCTTGGGTATATTGGCGAGATGTGGATATCCAAGACAGTCCAAGCAAGATTCTCGAAGATTTCATGGATCATAATAAGGACATATTAGTTCCGAGTATGTGTCACGACCAATTTTTTACGTATATTGACTACATGAACTAACAGCTCAGATATCTGGTTTCACCGGTACGAAAACGGACGGGATATCGAGGGTAAATGTAAGTTCCAGATCCCAGCTCATCATCTTCAAGCTGTGCTGAAGGATACCGCAGTTGACTACAATTCGTGGCAGGAGTCTGAAAAAGGACTCAAGCTTGCAGCGTCTCTAAAAAAGGATGTCATATTGGCGGAAGGATACAAGGAGTATAACACCGGAAGAGAATACCTTGCCAAAATGGGTGACTGGAGAAACAATAAAGACGAGGAGGTAGAGCTTGACGGTATTGGCGGTGTGAATATACTAGTAAAAGCCGATGTGCACAGATCAGGTCAGTGCACCTCACCCTAGAGAAATGTTTTGTGTTTAATACTAATCAAGATTTTAGGGATCAATTTCCCATCCTACTCTTTCGAGAATCAGGCCGAAACAGAAGGGTTCGCCAAGATGGCCAAAAGAGCTGGGTATCAGGTAGTAGGGCTGCCAAACTATGTTGTGTGGCACATCGATACACAAGAGAAAAAGGGTAACTTGGGAAGTCGGCCAGCATATTAGATTTCAGCAACAGTGGTGAATATGTCTGCGGACAGCCCGAAGTAAGGAGAATCATCGATGACGATCATCATAGAAACCAATACCCTTGTCTGCCGAGCCGAGCACTAAACAAACTAATAACATTGGGAGGAGGACCAAAACGACGGAGACCGATTCGACTCGGAGGTCCCATATAGGTTTCATGTGGGCGACGTACTCATTCATGTTTTTTCAATAGGCGTTGCGGAAAGCTTGTCTTCCTACCTTGTGTACAGGATAGCTTCCCCGTCTGGCCGCTAGGGCGGCGTTTTCTGGCGTTTACATGGCCTAGCTCATCTTCTGGCCTGGAGTAAGATACACATACAGCACAGCAGCAGCACCATGATCAAGTGCTTCTAATCACATTTTTGGTTCTTCACCAATCTAGTTCGTTGTGGTGTATAAGCTTTATATTTGCTCCTAATCTTTTAAAGGATTTTTTTAAGTGGTTCGAAGCTTGGCGAATCATCTTCCTACCTCGCATGCACGCAGCAATGTTGAATGCCAGTTGCTTTCGATCAATGCTATTCTGTACCGTACAGCCTTGGTCAGCTCTATTGTTTTTCAACAGGGCCGCGAGAATGGATCATCAGCCGCAGCTCCCTGGTACCGTGTCGTTCGGAAATCTTACCGTGCGGCCTATTAGAAGCTCCTCGTCATCTAGTGGCCATGAGCGAGATAAAAGACATGGCAGCCTCGGAACTCAAGCCCGTGCATGGCCCTACTCCATCACTGCCATCAAGAAAAAGAGTAATGAGAACTCCAAATCCCACTGATGCACCTATACCGCCCTGGTTTCCGGTAAAGGGTCATACTGGAACTCGTTAAGCATTTGTCTGTCTTGGTGTTTCGTGGCCTATCCCAATATTCCTGGCCACGAAAAGAAAAACTTCACAGCTGCGCCCAGACTCACCAAAACAATTCCGGGCGTTCTCGGGGGAACATTCACGTGAGAGATGGTGGCTGTACGGAGTAGGATCTATGGTGTTAAAAGCACGACGCGCCACTACGTTACATGTGCCTGTTCCAAGCTCCTCTGCATATGTTCATACGTGCAGGCTACCTATTCACTCTCAGCAGGATAGGCCAAACAAGTCAACGAGGGAATCTGCGCGGAGCCGTCCAAATAGTTACTTGGGGGCGGCATCCGACTGGGTACATTGAATATAGCGATATTATCTGGCTTGCCAAAGTCAAACCCCACCGACAAAGGCCGACCAACGCTTACTCCCAGGGCTCTTGTAGACGAGCCACTGAACTCTAAGCATATACCCCGTTCTCAAATTTCTCAGAATCGAAGAACCGCGCGGTAATTGTATTACCATTGAAAATCCTTCCCTCAAGCGCATTGACAGCCTGTATCACATTAGCCTCTTCCGGAGTACATGCGGCAGAATAGCACAAACCCTCAATGCCGACAATTGGCTCGTAAACTTGACAAACACGGGGGCTTTCGACGGGTTACTCCGATCGATAAAAACCCTCTCCACCCTCCCATACTTCTCCCCGCACTCCTCGCCAATCTCCTGCATGATACCTCCATCCCCAAGTCCCTCCAACTCAGCATCCAAATCCATACCATCAACCATCCCGTATAGTGCTACAACCTCACTCATAGCTCCAAACTTGCCCGTTGTCTCAGAATTTCCCTGCTTCTTCCCTCCAAGAATCTTGCCCCTCCCTCCTGGAGCGACGAACCCACCGCCTTCGGAGTCAGGCTTTTTCTTTTGCTTTTCGACTTGCACTCGCAAAGGATTGACGATACCAGCGCCATCAGCGCCCAGGCCGGAACCTTTAGTCCAGCCGTACTTGGACATAAGGCGTTCGGCGAAACCTTTTTGGCCGGGACGGAGGGAGCGCGCGGCGGGTTCGGAAGTCGACTCTTCTTCTGGCTCATCTGCTTGCAGTGCATCAGCAAGTTCAGCTTCGGATTCGGGGATCTCTGATGGCGCAGGAGGGAGATTATAGCGGACTGGTGCCCTAGAGATGGAGGGTATGGTGATACCGACGGCAGTTGGCGGGGTGGGTGGCGTCCGTATATGTGGTACATCTAGTGGCCGAGAAGCCGGTGTTGGTGGTGGCGGTGGTGACTGGATAGATCCCTGAGGGGTCCCCGGTACTGGCGCGGTGATTACGGGTTGATAGGCCACTTGTGAAAGTCTTATGCGCCGAGCGTAGGCATCTTCACCAGTTGGATCGTCTGGGATGCTTATAGTGTGAGGAAGTGGGACATCTATGTCATCGAACCGAGTTGGCGGCGCAAAGGATAAGCCCGGAGGGAGTGCGAACTCAGTTCGATCTGCTCCAGGGTAAGCGCATGTCATGTTCCCAAAGATGGAGACCTACTCTTTTGATATACAAAGTGTTTCGCCTCGCTGTCATCCGTATCACTGGTTCGCCGCCTAGCCACACGATGAGCGTAAAGCTTGTCCTTCCACTCTCTCAACTCCAAGATCTTTTCATCGCTGTTCTTGTACTCATCATAGCTATTGGGCCTTGATGGGTCGTATATGTCATCCCAATTTTGCACAACAGTCGATGATTCTTCCTTGTTCTTCTTTCGCTTCTTACGGCCACCACGTTGGCGTTTCTCACCCCCGAAAAAGCCGTTGACATCTTCGTCATCGCCATCTGCTGTCCAGTCCGCAAGCGTGACTTTCGTAACTGGTTTCGGTGTTGCAGTCTTCGTATTCACAGAGACAGACTCCTGATTCACGTCAAATGCTCTTGGTGGAATAGCTTTCTGCACCGATGACTTCGATTTCGGTTTTTGTATGGATATCTGCGGCCGCTTGGTCGGCTGAAACCTTAAGGAAGCTGTTCAATGCAAAGAAAGCGCAGAGGAACCGTGAGCCAATCCGCTTCGCACAAACTATGACCTCACACAGGGGGCAGATTTATATCTACCGGCACTTATCTGCTGTTTCTGGGCAGGTCCTTCATCTGGTCGCGAGTCTTCACCGTGAGATTGCTTGAAGACCACAGGCGCCCGTGATATGGTCCCAGGTGTAGTTGTAGATGACGATGAAGGGTCGAGGAGATTAGCGTAGAGTGAGAGGCCGGCCTTTGGAACATTGGAAGAGGCTTCGGGTGCCATGGTGTTTATCAATGACAGTACAAGTTAGAAGATGAGGGCCATAGTGTAGACACTAGACAGTGAACCAAAGTCTTGGCATTGGAAGTTGATTTAGACCCAGCTGCCAAGCTTCATTACTGCAACAGCAGGAATCCAAGATCTCGGTTACGACTGTAATGCTAGGATACTCTAATTTACGTAAATTACAGAGCAGTGATATCACTGTACTACGTAATATTACCGTAACATGGAGCTATCGACGTAACAATCACGTAACCTGACTCTCTTCGATTTCTTGGGTCTCCTCATTGGAGGAATGGCGCCACTGCGCTATGCTCGCGTGCTCTATGCTATCAGCTTGGAGAGGGGGCCCCTACGCTCATTTGGTAAACAGCATCATTGGTATTCTATCCATTATTCGTTGCAGCAATGGCAACTTTGGCGACATCTATTCAGTTCCAAGGGCAAGGGGCTGCGATTATCATTCCCGGCAAACTTCAGCCTCTGACCGTTTCGTATGAACAACTGAAGGCCCAGGTGACTTTGTTCCAGAAGAAACTCGCCAATGTGGGGATCACCCCTCAGGCGGCCGTCTCAATTGCCTTGCCAAACTCGTATGAATTCATCACTGCCTTCCTGGCAGCTTCCTGGCAACGTGCTATAGCAGCTCCACTCAATCCGGCCTACAAACAGGATGAGTTCGAATTCTACATCGATGATCTCAGCTCGGCTTTGGCATTGGTACCGAAAGGTTCTTTCGGCCAAGATGGTCCGGCCGTGCGTGCGGCTCGCAAATACAAAGCTGCGATTGCCGAATGTTACTGGGACGGCCAAGAAGTTATACTGGACGTGAAGGACATGGGAAAGCTGGCGGAGAAAGGCAACCAGTCTGTGCAGAATGCTCAGCCGGAAGATATTGCGCTTGTTTTGCATACGAGCGGTACCACTGGGACACCCAAGGCCGTATGTTACTGACCGCAAGTTAGTCCAAACGAAGGGCAAGAGGCTAACAAGCAGCAGGTACCGTTGACGCATCGAAACCTCACCAGGACCATGAGTCTGTAGGCCTTGATTGTGTTTGCAGCCGTATGATATATTGACATATGCAGAAAACATTCAGGCTACCTATCAGCTGACTTCACAGGACCGCACCCTCCTGGTCATGCCACTCTTTCATGTCCACGGCTTACTCGCTGGATTTCTGGCTCCCATTTTCTCTGGGGGATCTGTCATCGTGCCTATACGCTTCTCGGCCTCTGAATTCTGGGACAATTTCATCCATCTCAAGGCTAACTGGTACACTGCTGTAAGCATGTTTTTGGAGTCCATCTTGCAAAAATCTTAATCTAATCATGAGTTTTGAGACTCTGCAAACATGTCTCATACCTCAATAGACTCTATCCTAAAAGAGCGATACTGACTCCGAAGTCTTGTAGGTTCCGACCATTCACCAAATTCTGCTTCGGAATCCACCTCCAAAAACAAAACCAAACATTCGATTTATACGATCATGCTCGTCTCCGTTGTCACCAAAGACCTTTCATGAGCTGGAGGAAGCGTTTGGTGCTCCAGTACTGGAAGCATATGCAATGACCGAGGCTGCGCATCAAATGACCAGCAACCCACTGCCACCTGCTAAACGGTATCCGGGTAGCGTTGGCATAGGCCAAGGGGTTGAGGTGAGAATCCTTGATCAAGCAGGACAAGAGGTCTCTCAGGGCTCTGAGGCAGAGATTTGCATACGCGGCGAGAATGTCACCAAAGGCTACCTTAACAACCCCGAAGCCAATAAGATATCTTTCACAAATGAAGGATTTTTTAGAACCGGCGACCAAGGCAAAAAGGCCGGAAGCGGATATGTTATCATCACAGGAAGAATCAAGGAACTAATTAACAAGGGAGGCGAGAAAATCAGCCCCGTTGAACTTGATAATATTGTAGCTCAGAATCCAGCCATTGGAGAAGCTGTGTCCTTCGCTATTGAGGATGAGATGTACGGCCAAGACATAGGTCTAGCCGTCGTTCTAAGAGGTAGTAAGACAGTCTCCGAAGATGAACTGCGCAAGTGGATTGCTACCAAGGCTGCCAAATACAAAGTCCCAAAGCAGGTAACTTGCCATAACGTCCAGCCCATGCAATTACTAATCGCTCAGATCTTCTTTACCGATATAATGCCGAAGACAGCCACTGGTAAGGTCCAAAGGAGACAAGTGGCAGCCGCGATGCTCAAGCAGCAAAAGCCAAAGGCGAAGCTCTAGTGTGAGGATGATCTTAGTTCGCGTTTTCTTTCCATTGTACTACTTGCGCATACCGAGCACTTCTCTCTTACTCCATTCGCTCTTTCTGGATCAAGTCCTCTTAGAAGTCCATATGGAATGCAGGAATAGACTTATATGTTAGTAGTATGTCCGGGGAAGCTGCCTAAAGTAACATCATAACACTGATCCTTGGTATCTCTTGGCACATTGTCGAGAAGAGTACATCAAGATGTTTGCTACTTTGTTTACGACGGGTAGTGCGTTTCTAAGATTTCAAGACTCAATTTCCTTTTGAAATCTAGGGCAAAGCTCATAAAGGCTGCCTAATAGCTGTCTTGAACTGAATCACAATCAGCTCGTATTCCGTTATAGGCTTCCCAGCAACACCACCGATCAGATGACTCGTACCGGATAGATCTGTACCTTCTCTAGGTCCCACACCCCTTGAGTAGAGTACACATCTTCCTTCACAAACTGCAGCGCCTCTTCCCTTGACTCAGCCACCGCAACCAGCACGCTGCCTTTCATTTTCGGAGTTTCCCCTTCCCGGGGTTGCTCATCTAACATGGCGCCTAACGAAGCCATAAGCACTGGTAAGCCATAGACTCAGAGAGTGTTGTATTTGGAAGCAATGTGGGCTAGGCGGGCATCACATGCCTCCAAAGGTGCAAAGCCCCTTCTCTGCCTTTTCTGTCATGGACTTGAGGTGGTCACTATGCCTGTTACAGTCGAATCCGAAAGCGTGGATGAAAGACCAAACCCTACCGACGAACTTTCAGCCTTTCCTCCGATGCACCCGGGTGGTCTGGAAGTATTATCAGCCATTCGCGCTTCGAGGCTGCGGTATTAGAAGACATAGTGTGGTTTAGTGATCTAGAAAGTGAAATAGATTTTTGAGAGAGTCTTATACCACTTTGCAGACAGTACAGACGCTGTTGAAACATGATTATACTACGTAATTAGGGCACGAACATGTATAATACATGTTTATTGACCAACCAAATGAAGTTAGTCAAAACATGTATTATACATGTTTATTGAAGCAGGTATTATACACAGGGGTAGTAGCAGGGGGGGTATATATTTATAGTATCAACTAAATTGGCTGTTCCATGAGCATAGGATCGACCTTCGTCTTCACCGTTTGATAGGCCTCATCCAACAGCACTCCTGCCATGACCGTGTGCGAAGGAGGTGTGTATTGAGTATGAAAGGCGTGCTCATGAGCTCGAACGTACGGGTTTTCGTAGTGATTGAATGGCAAATTCGACATGTAGACTGCCATTGCTGCCGTTCGATTCAGTGTCTTGATAGTTGAGCTCGGCAATGATCGGATTTGCGATGAAAGCTCCGTTTGAACTGATGAAGAGGACAAATTGGAAGATCTATTGATGTAAGCAGTGCACTTATTCAAATGAGCCTGCTGACGAGTTGCTCCCATTGCCAGTACATATTGACAGTGACGGCATCGAACTGTAGTAAGAGCTCTTCCAGGTACGGTTATCTGCTGAAAGGCTTCAGCAACGACCTGGTTTCGGGGTTTACCACCGCGTTGCTGAGGCATGGCTGGTGGTAGGAAGATAGATCGGATGAAGGTCTATCTATTGACAATTAGCTGGCGACAGCTAGGTCAAACCTCCTGAGCTAGACCAGGTGGGTTAGCTTGCTTATATAATATAAAACCAATAAACATACATGAATAAACCGCTAAGAGGTATTATACACGTTTATTGTAGAATAAACGGTTTTTTTCTAGCCCTATACGTAATAGGTCATTGGGGTTCATGGATCTCCCGTCATTCAGATTTCAGACTGATTTGTAAGCCTTACTTTGTTACCTCAAGGTACATTCCCCTCGTACACTTTAACGATGAACCAAGGGGATTTAGTTCAGTCAACGTGTACGTATCCTTTCAGACTCTACATTGACCAGCTGAAATGCAAGCAAATGCAGGAAGTCACAGTTTGGTAGTTAATTAGTTATTACCGATAGCTATCCAAATTCTCCTACCAAATTATCACTGTTGCTTTCGAACTTTAACAACGAACGTCGATACACTGAACCAGTGACAGCAGCAAACCAATCTGCGTGATTGAGGACCAAACCATATATCATAGGAAATTGCCCGGTTGTAGAGGTTTGAAGCAGGACCAAACATAGCATGAACGTCACGGAAGAGGGCTGTTGGAACGAGTACCTTCAGGATGCTGACATAAATCATACCATGGGACGCATAGTTGGAAGATCTCTTAGGGGTCTCCACGAGTTCATGGGCAAATCGCAGATGAGATATAAATTAGGGCAGAAAGCTCAACGTCGGTAGTCCCTGTACTAGCGTGTGTGTTAGAAGATAGATTATTATTTGGTATATAACACTGCAATCACGGCTCGTGTTGCATTTGGCCTCATCAAGACCATCTCTTATACCCGAACTTCTATCATAGCTGAATGCATGACAAGCCGAGGTGCTGAAACACGAAATAACGGGTAATTTGGGTACGATTTTCAGCTAATTGTTAGTGACTTAACAATTTTCAACGAGCTACAGTAGTAACAAATGTACATTGTAACAAGTGACGTTTTCTACCAAACAAAGGTATCTTTTTAGGCACATAACTCTTATACTAGAGCCACATCTTATATACTAAATAATGCGGTAAATCGCTTCTCCTCCAGCACTCGAGAGTAACCCCGCGGACTTCTAGCAGCCCCAAATACCAGTAGAGAAGAACACTGTCACTTCAACTCGCAATCTGCATTAGGCCATAGCCTGTTGCTGCTCCTCACGAAAACCCAATCCGTCAAGCAGACACCAGCAGTTTCCACAAAAGCCCATCAAAACGGCAATGCAAGTAAAGGTTGGTACGGCGGAGGTGGAGCCTGGCTGGCTGGATCTTCAAGCTTCTGTGGGCAAGACTATCTCGTTGTTCCAAGGTGCGGGAGAACAAGGGGTGCCAATATTCTAGAGTAGTATTGAATATGGGCCCCCACATCATCTACCGTCTTGAGATTCAATAGCTTCCCAGGGGGTTTCATCCCAGGATACGTAGGGACCATCTGGACCGAAAGCGTCTTCAACAACGTCCAAATGATTCACAAATACGTCCCAAATTCCCTTGTCAAAAGATCTTTGGAAGTGAGGAGGATCTAGAAAGCTATCAAGTAAACAAGGATATTCATAGTTCTGGGACATAGCGAAAGAGCTGGGGGAGCATATGTATTGCACAGGTATATCTGAACCCTTATTACATTTCAAGCAACCTTGCATTGCGCTGTTCTCACGAAGCGTCATAATATAGTCCTGCATTAACACCCAAGGCGATATCCTTTGCCATGGCCGCAAGATTAAGCTTACGCATGTGGGCTATCGCTTTGGGATGACGGGCAGGCTGAATTCTGGAACTGTGTGATTGACACCCCGTTTGGCAAGGTTGGCGGTCTTAACTGGTATGGATATATAGATTCCAAAACCTTCCTTGATCGAATGGCTATTGTGCGCACTCGATTGGCGGACCGCTTTCCCCCTAACAGCTAGGAACATCTCCAGACCCCCTGGGGTACTACGATACTCTCAAGACAACGAGATACATGTTGCACGCTGGCCCTCCTCCAAGAAACCCGAGAGTATGCCCTGGCCTTACCATGTCGCGGCACAAGCAGAATCGCAGGCTTGGCAGCTCATGGCTATGAAGTGTGCAACCTTTCTACTCGTAGCAGCCCAAACGTTGACGGCGGCGAACAAAGAGTAGACGAGGCTGGAAACGCTAATTTTGTGGGAAAAGCAGGGGAGGGTTTGCGATGATATACCGGCCTGGTCGTACTCCATTCGTTGAGCCGCTTCCGCCTGGTGACGAAGGGATCTTATGTGCAGATATAGATCTATCGATCATAAGTTATGCCACGCAAATGATTGACGTTGTCAGACAGTACTCGCGCCCGGCCCTTCTGATCGTTGTTCTGACTGCGGATCTTGCAGACCAAGTCGCTTTACTATCCTAAGGAACTCCAAGATAGGATCTTCTCTTAGGCCGGCGCTATATAAATATATTGCTCGAGTCTGAACGCTGTAACGAAGAGCAACGTTCTGTGTCAGACGAGTTTGGTATAACTAAAATCTCGGTCTATGTCTATATATCTGTTGTAGCGTCACTCCTGACCAAAGATTTTTATCTTCTCTGCGGTTTTCCAGACGGACATTTCTTATTAGAGATGGCGCGTTCTTATCCTCATTACCTACCAACGGGTCAAGCCTTTACTGGCCCTGAAAGCATCCCTGTGCGCTCTCATCCTTGGTAATCCCATGCTCTTGCTCCTGGTGGGTTCACTACGTTTCATGTGGCGTTCCAGATAATCAACCAAGATCGATTGTGAGTTTGCGATACGGGGGAGGACAAATAATTGAAGCTCAAAAGGGTAATGGGATTATGAGGACCAGATGTAGGGATACACTGCGGCTTACTCCTCTCACCTGTGGCTGTCTGATATATATTTCGTCTCCATTACTAGACTCTCAAGAACATCTTTGCAACGTCGGACCTGTCTAGAAAGCGATAGCCGCAGTGTGTAAGCCAGGTATGTCAAGTTTGGTTCTTGATTGCGCTTACAGCAGTTTCGGATTGCATATCGATGAATAATCCAACATCTACCACAATGGGCCCGAATACAGATTGCTTGCCGGCTATGACTTTTATGCCAACATAAGTCAGCTAAATCCCAGATCTCAATCCTATCCAGGATGCTCATGGTCGAGATTATGCGTTGATAAAATACATCTTTCGTCCTCAGGACTGACACGACACATTGACCATCGGCCTTTTCGCACATAACCATGAATATATTCTACGTCGTCTTCGCCCTGCTATCAGAGCTTCTTATCAGCGCATCCGCCTCATTCATTCCTACATGGTCGCTAGAGTCTAGAGGTGGGGATGGTACATCTAACGATACCTTGTAGGTTTATGCAGCTCTCGCTGTCTATCTCTCGGCATAGATTCTTCCGAGCTCTCGATGTCATGTATCAGCCAAGTATTCTCTCACTTATCCAATTTGATGTGCTCTACACCCAACGTTGCTTATTATGCACTCGCCTGTTTGGTCTTTCACATAGTTATCGGGCTCATCCTGACATATCGACGTTCATATCAGACCTGTATCACAGCTCAATGATACCACCCTCCACTCCGATGGCCTCGCTGTCAAGTCTCGCATCTCTGTTTTTGACACCTATAGCTTAAGTCCTCCCGGAACCTAAAAGAGAAGCGGACCATGGTATTCCATCCTGCTCAATGTCCGGCAGGACTCGAATTGACCTCGTCTCGCTGCCGCTACGAACATTCGCCTCAGGCCTTTTCGGTTTTCTGCATTTCGAACCCCGGTATGCGAGCTCAACTTATCAACCAAGAATGCGACCCCAAATAAATCTGTGTTCGACTGGGTCGCCCAGCTAATCCGGACACATTGGACCTAAAAACGTGAGCATAGTGTGTAGAATATGAATACTTCTTCAAAATCGCTCAGGTCTATGTCGAAAATAGAAGTACCAAAGCTAGTTCTATCGTACCTCAGATGAATCTCGATCCTAGGCAGAGAAGTGCCTTGGCCACCGGGCAGTATGGCATGGCGGCCGTTTTAACAGGGTCGGAAAATCACACAAGCGTTTTCGCAAAGGATCTAACGATTGAGGCAGACGGTGTGAAACCTCCAGATCAGGGGATCCAAGCAAGGTATGCTAGATCTTCTTCTTCTTCTTCTTCATCTTCTTCATCTTCATCTTACCATACTGGCCCTAATATTCGGAACAGCTTTTACCCGTTGCAAAACGGCAGGGATGAGTGTTACAACTGCGGCACTGTGCAGATAAGTCCCATACCGGTGGACCCGCGGCGGATCAAGCTTTTCGCCTCGCTACCGGCAACTGTCTCGGCGGCTGTCAAGTACCTGGTACTGCTCCCACTTCACACAGAGCTGTGAACGTATCATTAATCCAGATGGGTAAGGATCGGGTCATGTTGAATTAGGGAATCACTACTGTTTGCTATTGGCGCCTTGGTCGGCTGAACTGGCGGCGGGGGTATAGAAAATAGTAGCTGTGTATCATCCTTTTTCAGGAGGAGCAAACCCTCAATATCTAGATCGAAAGTGCTTGGATTGCCTGGGCCAAGAGTTGTCTCCATAACCATGGCGAAAGGATCACCTTGAAAATTGACGCGCATTGGATCTTTAGCAAAGCCCTGAACGCTCACGGCATTGATGAACATCCGACTTTAAGAATGTCCTTAGACGCCACATCCCAGATCATTGTTAGCCTCAGTACCCCAGAGTAGCTAGGAAGCTGCTTGACCTGATATTCGATTGTTTGCTCTTTACATTGCTTGCTTGATGGCTTGAGACGCAGGAGAATTAATCTTTCCTTCCATCAGAAAGGAGCTCGCAGCACACGTATACGGCCTCGTTGGAATCAAGACACGGTTAGTCAAGGTTGTTGGAGCCCATAACAAAGCGAAGTGTTTGGTGTCGTCTTTGAGGGTATTAGACAAGGAAAGAGGACTGTTGGTCTGTTGAACCGTGATGCGTAAGTCGTTAGTATCCCTGTCGTTTTCATTGCCACATAAGCAGACCGTCTTCATCTACTGTCTCGCCTCATTTCCTATCACCCACACAAATTTGCGAAACGAAGCGGATAATACAACATATATATCTCTGTTTGGGGCGAAGAGAGCGCATGCGGGATTCTCCGTCCGCAGATGCCTACAGTGAGTCTAACAATGGGATATACGCGATTTTGCGAAAAACCATGCAGCTGCGGTACAACCATCCACATATATCCACGCTCCCCTCTCTTCTACTTTGGCTGTTCTCTCTCCACAATTTCCGCCCTTTACAAGATATCACAATCGACAACTTCCTCAAGCCCAGAATTTTCGGCTCACCATGTGTGCCTCTGTGATTCTGCTACCTCTATTGCTCCAACTCCTCGCCGTCCCCTCTTCCGCCCTCACTACTCGTCCGCTTAATTTACTGACCGTCGGAAATCGTATCAGGCCTTTCAATCTCACCGAGAATGGCTACCATGTCGAATGCGTCAAAATCACCGAACCTCCACAGATTGGTCTTAACCCCACAATGTGTGAGGCCGCCGTCCCAATCGCCTGCGGTAAATTGAATTTTCCTCAGCCAGAACGTCTAGTCCGCGATAAATGGATATGGATAGAAATGCCCGGCTGCGCTCTGGGCTATTACTTGCCCGCCGAGCCGATGCCAGGTCGAATTCCATCGAAAGCACAGTGCGAGGAGAACATTTTCGGTGCGATTGTCGAGAAGTGTGGGACGAATTCGCGTTTCAATGCTGGGAACATCAATGTGGACGACATGCCTAGTTTCAGTGGGGATGGGCTTCCGCTCACGCCGGGATATCCAAGATACGTGATGGCGGCAGAGCGCATGACCTTGTGATTCGATATCGCGAAGACAAATAAGCAGCGAAGGCTGAAACAATTGCGCTCGGAGGAGATACGAATGATATTAAAGCAATGTGTATGACTAAGCTCTAATCATCTGCAGAGGTGTGCTCGTGTCACGAATTGAACAGAGACAGAGATTAGAACTATGAAAATATATATTGTATATCAGAAATGTTTCTGGACATATTAGATCTAATGCTTACACTCTGTGCTTTCTGAGTTTATACACGTATCTACTCAGCTGAATTCGCTGCAAATCGAATTTCCGTCCTGAAGAAACGACGCCGAACGGCAACAAAAGCAAAGCAAGCATACAACGCCGATGGCTTGATGCTGTGCAAGCAAAAACGCCCAGAATGCAAATGCAAGCGAAAATAAAACGGTATATACAAAAATGAAATGTGTCGGGGCACCTCTCGTAAAGCATAGAACGTCCTTGGGATCCGGGAGCTACAACTTGCACTGCGACATGGGGACCCATCCAAATGGGCATTTTCCGTTGATGAGAGGGGCCGGACATGGCGCCCCGCAAGCAATGTAGACCGACAGTTGGGATACGCAAGCAATGTCCAGAGTCCCATCCCAATTAAAGTTGACCGCTGCACTACCTGCTTTGCCTTCGGCGGTACAGTTGAAGGCGCCGTCGAACAGGACGTTCAGAGCGGCCCATCCGTTGCTGATAATGTCTTGTGTAAGCTGAAGTGGAGTCTTTTTGTTGTCGTTGTGTTCCGCGTTGGTGAGAGTATAGACGCGCCGACTGCTTTCACTCCAGAAACTGGCTTGATCGTCGACAGTGCAGACATTGTTGGGGCCCATCGTGCACCCGAACGGGCCATTCGCCACTTCGGCGGCGCTATTATACGGCCCAAGGTGTGGGACAATGTACCAGCCGTTCTTTGCCATTGCCTCGGAAAGCATGTACGTGGTGAGGGCGTAATCAAGCCCGTCCGTTTTGGCCGGGAGCGAGAGTGTTTCGCTGCCAGAGAACCTTCCGCTTTCGGCAAAAGCGACAAATGTCGGCATGTCAGTCATGAGAAGCTGAACACCAGTGTTGATCCTGTCCGCCATCTCTTGAGTTGCATTGGCGAGCTCTTTGTCCAAGTCGCCGATCTGCACAGACTTCGAGTCATCGGTTCCTGCAGGCCACATCGCTTTAGTAAAGCCTGGGGCTTGCATTGCACTGATGGCTAGCGCCTGACTGCCGTATTTTAGCGAAGGCGAAAGAAGCAACATGCCCACTGCGACACTGGGCGCTCCAACGAATGCCAGTCCAATTGAGAGAAGACTGAGAATTATGACCCACGGGAACTTAGTTTGTGCCTTCACATCGAGTTCTTCAATAATTGGCTGTATTACGAGCTGGGCCTGGCTAGCAGCGTATTGAAGAGCGGTCCAATATGTTGTAAAGAAATTGTTGATGCCTACCTTATAGTCAGTAAGATCATTCTATCTCAAATGTTTGGCACGTCAGGGTTTTAATACTATATATTGTCTTCATGACATAATGATACTGCACCGCGACAGTGTCGTTGACACTCTGATGCAAGTCCAACGAACAGGTCTGTACATTGATCTGAGAACAATCGCTTCCCCCTGTCCCGTGCCCAAGACGTAGGAAACATGTCGTCCATGGTTCACCAGCAACGCAGCATTGCGAAGAATCTTGCGTCATATCACATGGCGGATGCGTATGATTCCATCCTGTCGTTGGATTATTGAGCCAGTCGCTCAGATCAAGGACTCCCCAACATGAGCTATCGAAAGCCGATCTAATATTATAGCAATTGACCCGTTGCCTTTTCCTCAAGGTATGTCCCTCTCCCAGTGTAGGAGATCGGAAGTAATGGCTGAGGGTTGAGATTGGTGAAGCAGTAGTCGATGAAACAGCAGTCAAGGCTACAACGACCAAGCAAGTGAATGAAAACCGCCGCATGATGCTACGAATCATCAAAGTAGTCGAAGGGATGTGAAGGAAGTATGATGGACCTTGACAAACTCGATAGAAAATTCATATGGGCGACTCACGAAAATTAATGCGGGGGGGGGGAGGGGCTTGTAGAATATACCTGCTAAATTTTAGGGGGGGGGGGGGAGGGGGGGGGGGCAGAAGGTTCTTGGAAGTGAGATCTGCGTGGGGTGAAACAATTGGATCGCAAAAGGTATGAAACTCACTGACTCTTCTGTCAAGAACTCCAGGTGGCTGCGGGACAGGATGTAACAGACTTACAGGAAGGGGCTGAGTGAATATTGTGGGGGGCAAGCGCGTTAGCTTGGTGTAATGATCAGCACAATGGAAGTAATGCATCGGAGGTTCTCGCTGCGCATAGGGTGGGGAGTGAGACTTGGAATGGCGGATGCGTGGGATGTGCAAGGAAGGACGATGGACATGACGGTGTATGGTGTACAACGTGGTAATTCATAGGCAAGGAAAAGCGCAAGATGGCGGACTGGCACTGAAACTCCTTCATAGATCTCAGTTACAGCCCGCATTCCGAAGGTAATGCCTCCGTATATCCCATGTATGCGCCAAAGCGATTGATGCGCTTATAGAATATCGGTGGGATGGTGGGAGTTGGGGCGGGCGGTTGTCCCCCGTGGAAAGGCGGTTACTTGCTAAGTACAGTAGAATACTAGAATACGGATTATCACCAGTTCACCACATGATTTACTAGCACAGTAACTCGAATCGGCCTTTGCCTTGCTTTCTGAACCCAAAGTACCATAAGCGGTCCCGATTAAACGTCGAGGATAAAAAATTTGATTCTAGCAACAGAGCACTATGCTGTGCTTATACTGTACTCGTAGAGTACTGTATACAGAGTACCCCTCATCGTAGCTTAAATCATTAATAAATTATTGTACCATCTTCTAAGATTTTTGTATAGTCATTTCATCTGATATATAGAATAGTACTAAAAGTGACACATCATATAAAATTCTACTATGGAAACTGAGTGTGCAAATATTGGTTTTCATATTTAATCAAAAAATACAACTAACCAGTTTTCATCTCACTAATATTATTACATTTTGTACACAAGTCTTGTATAATATAGTTGAGAATTCTCAGGTCTCAGCAAACGCTATGCTAAAGAACTAAATAGTTAATTCTGACTGCGAATTTTCTTCTGCTTCAACTCTTAAATCGTAGCAGAGATCAAAACACTCGGCAAGCAATGAGTTTACACTCGCTTGACCTTCTGGAATATCCGACCCCACCATAAACTTTCCATCTATCCGCATATTGTCGATGGAGTTCAACTGTGAGCGTTAGCTTCAAGATACTAAGAGAAGCCCAAACCCGCATCTACCATATACATACCTTCATACTGTAAGGGTACAATTCCCGTGGCGATGACACACCGCCTGACCGTCTAACCTCGAGCAGACATCGCCGAAGTGTTTGCAATTGGTTGAAGACTGGCAATAGAGCCTCAGAAACCGGCTCAGAAGATATAATGAGACTGTAAATGTACGCATAGCTGCGTCGGAGAAGATACAATAAAGTCTACCGCTGCTGTCAGTTGATTGTCTAAGCTACAAAGCGGTCAAGCTTACTCTTTGTGCATGGAGGTCTGCGTTGGCTCCAAACTCGTCTTCAAAGTTGCCGTTGGTACGTGACTCGTCGATGCTATCAAGCTGACGCTGATAGTCGTAGAGATCAGTCTCTCGCAACGACCAAGCCTGCGTCAGCGAAAGTTTCTCTAGCTGGTTTCGGATATCACACAGCTTGTCGTAGGTTGTCTTGAATCGCTCACCAATTTTGCCTTGCCTGGATATCTATTAGCTTCTGGCATGAGACACAAAATGTCATTGTGAAAATCTACCTGGTGAGGACTATTTCAGACCATCTGAAGCAGCGGTTCAAGAGTTCTACAACAATGGCCTGCCCCGCCGGGATTTTACCGTCCTCGGCCAAAAATTTACCATTAACCATTTTATCCTGAATGTCCTGAAGTTGATTACGAAAACCCTGTACTTCTGCTGCTGGAAACTGAAGTTGCTATGAGCTAGTGAATCACCAAGGGAAGGAACATTCTACCTTAGGCCTGGTATTCGCTGCAGATATCGAGCGAAGGACGGATATCAGTCTCTCATGGATCGGCGTAAGTTCCGGAGATAAATCTGCTAGAGCGGCTTGCAAATCGGCAAGAATGTTCCGGCAAGTGTCCAGTCGATTTTCCAACAAGGTCAACAAGTGTGGCGAATACGTCTCTTTCCCGCGTCTTAGAGTTTCGCGCATAGTATCTAAAGTATGACTGACGGAGTCGAGATCCTTTGCAGAGTAGAACGCAGCTTCTTTCAAATGATCGAGGAGACGCTAGACATGGTGAGATCGAAGCAAGATTCATTGCGGATGTGGAGAAACATACTCTGATTGTCGAAGTCATCGAATAGCTGCGCAAGATGGGAGGTATTGTCAGTTGATTGCGTTGTGCTCTGGAATCAAAAATGCTTACACTGCAGGGGCCTCATTGTTGCGCCCGATAGTCAAAAAAAAAAGCGAAATGAGCTGAAAACAGTCCTCCAAGACACTGTCAACTGTGGGAGCGAAGGGTTAGAGCTATGGATTGATTGGAAATGTAAAGGGTCCATTTGAACTACCACACAGGACCACCAACCTCTGTTCTGCTCCCGTGGCTTACTATGCTCTTTCCGTATAACATTGAGGAGATGCACTTGCTCAATTATCTGTTCGTATAAAGCAAGAACGTCATGGGATTTGATGTACGTTGATTTGTCCCGCTTCAACAATGAGAGCTTATTACGAATATTGAAAATATGGTCGAGAATAGGTTGTTCCTTCGGATCTAGGGGAATTTGCACCGCTGGGGAGTCAGTCATATTCAGTGTTCTTGTAAACTGTATTTGAAACCGTCGAGCGTGGTGAATTAAGGTATGTGCCGTGGTATCTCTGATTAAGGTGGGAGAGGTGTGATAGAAGACGTAGGTAGCATCTTAACGCAATGTGACGTACCCAAAATGATAAACAGGCTAGTGTACCGTAATTTCTAAGGTTAGGTACCTAGCTAGGTAAGGTAAGGTACAGTACATACCTTAATGATCACGATAGTACCCTACTAGCGGGGCTCCGATCCTGCACTACTGCAAGCGAAGAATCGCACATTGAACTGCGAACATTCAAATCAAATCCTTTGGCCTTGAATAAACATCCACATAGCATCTGCAAGGTTTGTACAATGTCTCACTCCGAGCTTGCGACATCTTATGCTGCTCTCATCCTTGCGGATGACGACGTCGATATCACTGTAAGTGTCTGAGGTTTTCTTGTAAATTCGCATGTCCGTTGCCCTTACAGTTATACAGCCCGATAAACTCCAAACTCTTATCAAAGCCGCAAACGTCGAAGACGTCGAATCAATATGGACAACTCTTTTTGCAAAGGTAGTCGCTACCGTTACGTCAAGCATCCGATAGAAAGATTCAAGATTGACTTAATATTGCAGGCGCTTGAAGGCAAAAATGTCAAAGATATGTTGTTGAACGTGGGATCCGGTGGCGGAGCGGCTGCGGCGCCCTCAGGAGGAGCTGGGGGAGCTACCGCTGCTGATACTCCAGCCGAAGAAGTCAAGGAGGAAAAGAAGGAGGAAGGCAAGTCTTGCCGCATCAACAATGTCTTTTTAATGCCTTTGTGCTTTCACATACTGACCAGAGTGGCCTCACAGAAAAGGAGGATTCAGACGAGGATATGGGCTTCGGTCTCTTCGACTGAACTCTGTGGGAGCATCTTTCTTCTATCGTTGGGGATGTTCACTTGGGTGAACCATTGATATGGTGACGAGCATAGCTGGCGTGGTTTGTGATACTCCGTGGTTACCTCAATGGAACCCAAATCCGAAATACTCAGTCTCAAGGATCGTTCCTAGTGATAGTCTAATGTTTATGTCTATGTGAAAGAAAATTGAGATAGTCCCAAAATCCACAAACTCAATGCATACAAATGATTGATATGCAGGACCATGTAGAAGTAATCAATCCACCTCCAGTACTCCTGCGTGTTATTAACCTTCACCTCGCATAGTGTTCAAGACGTCTACGTATAATTAGATGAGGTATAACCGCCCTATCCTGTTGCCGGATCATCCGCCAAGTCAGCGGACTTGGCATACGAATGGAATTGTATGAATATCAAAGTATCCTCGCCCATAGTTCCTAATTGAGATCAGCCTTGGTAGAAGTCTAATCAGCATAAAGACAAACTGACCCAGCGAACCAATAAGCCACGGAAGATTGATAAGGATGTACGGCTTTGCAGTAGAGTGAAAAAGGATCTAGGATACAAATATGAGCAAAAGTTCCATCTTTGGGAGTGTCACTCTTTTCCACTCACACTGCCACCATATGTTGCATTCCCCACGAGCGAAAGAATGAAGAACAGGAGCGACAGCCCTGAGAAGTAGTCTCAGAAGATGTATTGGCAACTTTGCAAACTGATTATGGGTTACCTACCCTCACACGAACGCTCTCGGTGGTTTTTCATTATCTGGGGAATTCGAGCCCTGCATAGATGATCTATAAGCAACAGTTCCATGTAGTACCATCAGATTGACCCACCCCAGATAGGCCACTGCTGACAGATAACCCAGGACCTCTGCACCAACGGCGGCGTCATTGGCACTGCCACCAGCTTCAGGATTCCAGAGGCCAGATGCCCATGCAATAGCCCAGCCCGCAGCACCCCCAGCGCATACCAGGAGTATCCAAACAGCGTTCTTGACCCAGGGCCTACGAACGCCGCTTTCCTTTAGGGCAATAGGGAGCACAGAACTCCTTAGGCTAGAGTTACGGCGTCCTTGGGATGCAGAAGAGCGTCGCCTCGATCCTGGTAGGCCGATGTCGCTGATCGTCTGGTGGAGTAACGGTTGAGTTAGGTTTTCTGGATCCGAAGAAATAGAAACCTCTGATTTCTTATTCCGAGCATTGATGTTGTTGTAATATAGACATTGGACAATCAATATAGTGTCTGCTAAGCAGAAGTACAGAGCTAGGGCAATGACTGTCGGTACCAAACCAGCCCAAATGGCGCCAAATAGATTCGAAAGATCTCCAACAAACCACACAGCAAGGAACGAGAGTGAAATACCCTCTGCGCTCTGTGACTGATAATTCTCAACCAACTGGGGTATCTGTAGTACATGATTTTAGTTGATGCCCAGATGGGGAGAATCAAACGCTACAGTACAAGTAAGAAGACCCACGATGCCAGAGAAATAGACCCAAGAACACCGGAAATAGCCTCTTGAACCGTCAGATCGAGCATTTCAGAGCTCCTAATGGTACAAATTGGAGTTCGCAGCAGCGAATTATTGGTTCATCAACACGTCGTAAGAGATGTCATGCGTAAGTACCTTAAGGTACCTAAAGTAAGGTAAGGTACTATGCGATTTGTAAGGTAAAATGTAGGTAATTCGTCCATGCTTTACCTTAGCATGTACCTACTTTCTAGACATGACGGCATTGTATCGTAAATATCTGGTAATTTACTAGTAAATAAATAGCAAACGTTCAAAATAACTTTCAAGAGCATGCATCTTTTACTACTCGTATAAACGAGGTTTCTACGCAAACGAGGTTTCCGCGCACGCTAGTACAGAATAGATAAAGCGGATTTTTTTTCAAAATTCAGATGCTTCATCATTTTCAACGTCAATCACATCATCATGAAGAAACATTTGAAGTCAACCAGGCAAGAGCGTGTTCAATTAGCTATTACAGTTTATCAGAACAATGTATTCAAGCTTTCACTTTGAAAGATTGCTCGTCAGCATGACATTGCAAAATCTACACTTCGAAGATGTATCAACGATGCTGAATCTTCTAAGATCTCTCATCAGCAATATCAGCGACTTATCTTTGAAGTAGAGAAGACTTTAACTGATTGAATACTACTTATGATCTTCTGAGACTGATCATCACAAGTCAATCAGATTCAATTCATGACAATGAAGTTGCTTTGAAGTAGTCAACAGAATGATAATTTGAATATTAATTGAATACAAAGATTTCTACAATATCATATGAAGTTGACTTTCATGTTTAGTCAAGCATCGAATAAAAAGCATGCTGCTACGCATAATAAAGAGCTGATCAATGATTGATTTGATTTATATACTAAGATTCTTGAAAACTATGATCTACAATCTTCAGATATTTACAACATGAATGAAAAAAACTTCATCATGAGAATAATGAGTAAGTGCAGAGTCATATGTTTCAGAAAGCAACTATCAATAATGATTTAACATAATAATCAAGAGTGAGTCTTACTCATTGAGTGTTGAGATCATGTTTAGAAACTAATCACACTGTCGTGATGTAATACATAGCTGAGTAAAATGTTTGATCTATAGAGATAGCTATAACTAAACTTTAAGAATACAGAAGAAAGAAAATGTAAAAGATAAGAAAAACACACTTTATATAATAGTTACTCAGATTCAACGTTAGTCTCAAAGAGAACATGTTGAAACACAAGAAAAATGTTGATTTGAAAAATGTTTGTGACATAAAAAGATGTATTTGTTATAAACATTTATTAACTATTCATAATACAAAGAAGTATGTTTGTTTAAAAGACAATAAAAGTTGATTAGAAAATGCTAAAGAAGAGAAAAAATGCTAAGTTATATTTGAATTAAATTTAAATCAGATTTAAATTAAATCTTAACTAGATCTTGACTAGTTTTAAATAATATACAATCAACTCACTAATGTTAATTATATAATAATTAGAATTAAATCTTTGATCTTATTTAATTTTGATGCATTTATAACATTATTCTTCTTTTTGAAAATTCATGTTTACATAAATAAAACAAATGAAATGCAAAAATTTTCACTATTTTTTAATTTAGTGTAACTTGTCTGAATAAAGCTTATAAAATTCAACTAAAACTTTTTTCAAGCTCTTGAATTCTTCTTTATCAACATAGTATCATTTATTATCTTGATCTAGTTTCATTTATTTAACTTTGTATTGTATTTAATCTCAATAGCATTTAAAGTTCAAAATATCATTTATCTTTTAATGTTCATCATTTTTAATAGTAAGAAATTTAAATGATTCTGAATGTTGTTTTAATAAGAAATCATTGAGATAAGAATATAATAACTTGTCATGATAAATTGACTCATAGAAATTAAATCAGAAACTAAAGTTAAAGACTGAGTTGAAAATCAGATCTGAATTAACTTTGAAACTTTATAACTTTGTTAAGACATCATTTAAACTACATTATATCTTTAACTTAATATGTCATGAATTATATTGTGCTCGACTTAACAATGCTTGATAAACTTTTTATAGTCGATCAATACTAAAGATGAAAAGATCAAGAATAAATCAAAAGAATTTAATGTAAATTAAGTATTTATTGATTTGATGTTGCATATAAATAATTTCGAAATTTCGAAAAAAAACAAGCTTTTAATGAATACTTCAAATCATCAAGAGAAAAACAAGAAGTTTTCTTTGTAAAGATTTTTATATATAAAAAGCATGTAATTTAGAAAGATCAGAAGACAGAAATGAAAATTCATATGAATATCAATGTCAAGATGAACGTGATTAGTCAACATTTTATCATTAAGTAAAATATATCATTGCTGAACGTTAATCTTTCAAAATCTATTTGAATAAATAATCAGAATGTTTATTATTATGATGTTTATAAGATGTGTTATTAACTGAGAGACAGCTGAAACATAAAGAAAAAAGATATAAGTATTTAATATCTTTTATGCTATTAATAAGAAAGAATCTTTCTTGATTTTGAGTATGTTAAACATGCAATTCAAGCGTATTTAAATAAACATAATTGCAAGAACATGATGTTTTGATATAAATGAACATATGTTCAAGTTATTCATTGCAGAAGATTTTATGAAAGTTCTACAAGATGAGTTTACTGTGTATGCTTTTATCATGATTAATGTCATTAAAGAGTCAATCATTGAACATCAAGTGAAAGTAATAAATAACATGATAAGTTGTATCATAAATGCATTTAAAACACAGACTTTATTTATTGAACATTGAATTGAAAAAGTATGAAGATGTATTCTTGATAAAAAGTATTGACAAATTGCTCTTGCATGAAAATCACAATTATGCAATCAAAATCACTGCAGAATCATCATATAAATTATTGTATAATTTGTTGAACATAAAGTTAATGACTTTGAGACAATATTTAAATGATGTTTTAGTGAAAGAATAAATTAAGTACTTCATCAGCTCAACTGACACGTCTATTCTATTTATTTTCAAAAAGAATACTAGTTTTCATTTATACATGAATTATTAAGATCTGAATAAGATCACTATCAAGAATCATCACTTACTGTTTTTAATTAGTGAAACTTTAAACAGATTCAGTTGAGTCAAGCAGTTTACTAAATTAAATCTGAAGAATGCATATTATTGTCTCAGAATTCAATGTAAAGATGAGTGAAAAATGATGTTTCATACTCATTATGATCACTTCAAATATATGATCATATTGTTTGATTTAATCAATGCATTTATTATTTTTCAGACTTATATTAATAAGATCTTAACAAAGCTTTTAAATGACTTTTATGTTGTTTATTTAAATGATATTCTAATTTTCTTTGTAAAGAAGATTAATCACATAAATTACATGAAGTAAATTCTGAAGAAATTAAGAAAGTTTAAGCTATATGCTAGTTTAAAGAAGTGTGCATTCTTCATTACTAAAGTGAACTTTCTAGAATTTGTCATATTCACAAAGAATGTTTCAATGAATTTGAGTAGAATAAACATCATTAAAACATGATTTAAATTGAAGATATAAATCTGTCATTGAGTTCAAGTTGTTTAATTCAACTTAGATTGAGTTTCAGTATTAAGTTAAGTCAAACTTTTGACTAGACTGATTGTTGAGTTAAGTTTCAAGTTGACATTTTGAACTTAAATTGATATCAAGTTGAGTTACTCATATTTTCAACTTGATGCAACTTGACTCGACTGAGAATTGAATCAACTCAACTTGACTCATCAAGAACTTAAGCTTGACATTAAGAAAACTAAATATAGAAATTTTTCCGGTTTTTTGCTTTTGCATTATCTTTTTGATAGAAAGTCATGAAGAGAAACATGATAAGAAACATAAAAATAATAATAATAATAATAATAATTCATACATTCTTGTGACATCAATTAAATCGACTTATGAAGAAAATTTATGCTATGTGTGTTGAGTGAACAAAACTTTCTGAGATAGAAAATCGCTTGCTGTTTATACAATTGCTACATGCAGTCAAGATGATAAAACTGAAACTATGTATTAAATTTGTTCATGATGATTACACATTAAAGAATGAATGTTCTTGTCACTTTAAACTGCTTTAGTAGCTTCATTTTCATTATCATTCTCACTGTTATCTTAAGACTCTTCATGATTGAGATGATGATTTAATAGTTTGTGAAGTCAACATCTTGTAACATATTCAATTGAAGATGCATTCAATTCAAACAATGCATTAGAATATGCTTGACTATCTGATGACTTCATTCGCAATCACATCAAAAGCTATTTGCATTTGACACATTTCTTGAGTGCAAATAAACATTCAGCTTTATGTGTTCAATTCTGATGTAAATTGCAAGAGTGCTTTTGATTTTTTGAAGATCATCACGCATTTTTACTGACTTCTTGAATAGATAAAAATTTTGAGTGAAAGATGCATTAATGTTTACGATGTGTTTTTTGTAGTTTTCTCATCGAAAATCTTATTAACTTTTGTGAAACTGTGTAATTGCACGTTTACTCATTTAAGTTGACATTAAAAGATTAAATCATTTACGTTTAAACTGTATCTTTGCTTCTTTGTGAATTAAAACGTTCAGAAACATCATTTTTTGAAGATTGAAAAGCAAGAAATGAGTTTATTAGTTTTTATCAAATGAGCATTTATCAAAAATATGTTGTATACGTTGCATGCAACATACATAAAGTATAATCTGTATGCTAATTTTTCTCTTAAACTTGAAAAATTACTCAAAGAGTTTTCTTATGACAAGTTCACAGTTCAAGATGAATGAGATTTCTTACTGCTCAAATTTCAACAGTTTACTTTTTAAGCATGAGTTGCAAATATTTCATCTGCAATATGCATGTGTATTGCAGTCAATTTCTTCTTTAATCATATCAATATACACTATTGTTCTTTTAAACTATACAAATGATATTTTTGACTAGAAATTGATTTTATCATCAAGATATTTAAGAGTCAAAGCTCAGTGAAGAAGTGAAATTCTTAAAATCAACAGTTGTTATCATTGTATATTACATCTTGCAGATGCTCACTTCATTTATAAAGCATGCAACTCATTTGTTTTGCATTATTTATAAAGATTTTTCTCATGCAGATTGATTATGTTTTGCAAAAATGTTCATATATTACACTTTTAATTAAACAGCATAGCTTAATCATTCTTTATTAAACTGATTGCATCAAGTTAAGTATCTGAGTTCAAATTGAGTATTCAACTCAAAAAGTGTTGAATTGAGTTAAAAGATTTTTGAATTCAAGTTGCGTTGAATTAAAAAGTTAAACTCAAGAACTTGAATTGAATTGAGAAGCTTAACTCAACAACTCAATTTGAAAACTCGATTCAACTTAATAAAATATTAAACAGATATAAATAGTTTGATTGAATAGTTTTCATGAGTTTTCTTCATGACTTTCTACCATGTTTTTTCATCATGACTCTCTATCAAAGTCAAACAATCTTCATGTTTTCTCAACATGACTTGAAGCTTTCTATCAAATGATCTTCATGTTCTTCTTCATGTTTCTCTTCATGTTTCTCTTCATGTTTTTCTTCATAATTTTTCTTTATGATTCTTCTTTATGATTTTTCTTCATGACTTCTCATCAAATAATCTTCATGTTTTCTCATCATAACTTTCTATCATATAATCTTCATGTTTCTCGTCATGACTTTCTATCAAAAAGATAATGCAAAAAGATAATGCAAAAGCAAAAAATCAGAAAAATTTCTATATTTAGTTTTCTTGATGTCAAGCTTAAGTTCTTAACAAGTTGAGTTGAATTGACTCAATTCTCAGTTGAGTTGAGTTGCATCAAGTTGAAAATATGAGCAACTTAACTTAATGTTGATTCAAGTTCAAAATGTCAACTTAAAACTCAACTTAACAATCAGTTTATTCTTTATTAATTCACTTATGTTTCTTTTCTTTTAATGAAGTTTTTTCATTAATGTATCATTTACATATAAAATGTTTGTATCTGAACATTTATTAAACAATATTAATGAGACTCTTGAGTTTGTTTATGTCAAATTTAATAAAACTCATGAATTGCTTATGTTATAGTAACAGACATGCAGTCTTAACAAAATTTATATGTAGTTAGCACATAAATTTAAAGAATATTCATGATTTAAGTTCTTTCTGCTAATTATCTTTAACAGATCAAACACAAGAGTATTTTATTTCAGTTCTTATCATTATAATGACAAGATATTGAATTGAATGATTTTCATAAGCAATTTTTCTCATAGTTTTACATTTTATTTGCAAATTGCTGATAACATGCACATTGAAATTATCAAAGTCTGCGTGATAGCAAAAACTCTGCATGCAATCAACGCATAGCATTTCATCATTACACAGCATCTTAATATCATTTAAACTTTTGATAATTTTTAAACTTTACTGTAGTTAGACAGTAAATTTGTAATCAGCATTGCATACAGATGAGTTTCATCACTGATTAAGAAACATAAAGAAAAACATAAAGAGAAACATGAAGAGAAACATGAAGATCATTTGATAAAGAGTCATAATAAAAAAATATGAAGATTATTTGACTTTAATAGAGAGTCATGACGAGAAAACATGATAGAAAGTCATGAAGAAAAATTATGTAAACTGTTTAATCAAGTTATTTACATTTATTTAATATCTTGTTGAATTAAATTAAGTTTTCAAGTCAAGTTGTTAAATCAAGCTTCTCAACTCAACTTAAGTTCTCAGATTCAACTTCTCAACTCAACTTAATACTTTTTCAAAAAAATTCAACTTAACTTGATACTTTTTGAGTTGAGTACTTGACTTGAACTCAGATACTCAACTTGACGCGATTAATTTACTCTTGACTTAACTTAGTCAACTTGATGAGTTGACTCAAATTTTCTATCAAATTTTCTATCAAATTCTTTATTAAAGTGATTAAACTTTCTATCAAACTTTTTATCAAACTCTTTATCATGTTCTTTATCATATTTTTATCATGTTTCTTACTATGTTTCTCATTATATTTTCTATCATATTCTTCACTACACTTTCTATCATATTTTTCATCATATTTTCATCATATTTCTCACTATATTCTTTATCATATTTCTCATCAATCTTTCTATCAAATTTTCTATCAAATTGATTGCAAAATTGAGAAAAAATTTGTTTTGAAAAAATTTGAAGAAAAAGAAAAAAAGTATACTATTTTTAGTACATAGTATACTATATTTAGTAATAAAAATTGAGTTTAAGCAACTCAACTTAATTTTGAGTTAAGTCTGAGTTAAGAGAGATCAACTCAATCTCAACTTAAACTCAAAATTGAGTTAAATTGATTTTTTTCAACTTAACTTAATTCTAACTCAATGACAGATTTATAAAGATGTATTAAAAAATACAAGTTTTTCTGAAGTTCATCAATTTCTATCAACGTTTTATACATCACTACTCTCAGATAGCAGAGTTTTTAACAGAATTGCTGAAAGATAGTGTAAAAGATGTAAAAATAAGCTCATTTATATGATTGAATGAAGTAAAACAAGCTTTTAATCAGCTTCACAACGTCTTTATGAAAGTGTTTATACTAAGACACTTTGACTCAGAGCAACATATATGCATCAAGATCAACATGTTCAATTATGTAGTTGCAAGTATTTTGTCTCAATCAGATGACAAAGATCAGTGACATTCAATTGCATTTTGATTCAGAATGATAATAAATGTTGAAAGAAATTATGAAATATATGATCAGAAGCTTTTAATCATAGTAACGATGTTTAAATATTGATAACACTATGTGAAAAATAATTGTCATACTGTTAAAGTTTTAACTGATCATAATAATCTGAAAAGTTTTATGAACATTTAAGAGCTAAATAAAAAATAAGTTAAATGAGTCATGAAATTGTTGATTTGCAACTTTGAAATAGCACATAAATCAGAAAAAACAAACTTGATTGATGCATCATTAAGATGATCTGATTATAAAAGTGACAATATCTTTGCAAATCATTTGCTGCTTACTTTGCAGCGAAAGCTGACTAGAATAAAAAGCTTAAATAACTTTATATTCATAGTGATCAGAGAATTATATTGTATACAAGTGATTAATGATGTTGAGAAGATGTTTATTTACAGTATAAGTATAAACAGATATTCAGCAGAACATGTTGAAAGCAGATTGCAAGATGAAATTCATTGATGAACATGATTAATTAATGATGTTGAGAAAATATTCATTCATAATGTCAGTGAATGAAGATATTCAGCAAAACATGTTGAAAGCAGATTGCAAGATGAAATTTACTATACATGAATGATTAATTAAACTGATCATTAAGTTGAGTTTTAAGTTAACATTTTGAACTCGAATTGAGATTGAATCGAATTGCTTACATTTTCAACTCAACTCAAGTTGAATTGCTCATATTTTCAACTTGATGCAATTCGATTCAACTGAAAATTGAGTCAACTCAACTCAACTCATCAAGAAAGCTAAATATAGAAAATTTTCCGATTTTTGACTTTTGCTTTATCTTTTTGCATTATCTTTTAATAGAAAGTCATAAAGAGAAACATGAAGATCATTTGATAAAGAGTTATAAAGAGAAACATGAAGAGAAACATGAAGAGAAACATAAAGAGAAACATGAAGAGAAACATAAAGAGAAACATGAAGAGAAACATAAAGAGAAACATAAAGAAAGTCATGAAGAGAAACATGAAGAGAAACATAGAGAGAAACATAAAGAAAGTCATGATGAGAAACATAAAGAGAAACATGAAGAAGAATATGAAGAAGAAACATGAAGATCATTTGACTTTGATAGAAAGTCATGACGAGAAAACATGATAGAAGATCATGAAGACTGTTCAATCAAACTATTTACATTTATTTAATATCTTGTTGAATCAAGTCGAGTTTTTGAGTTAAGTTATTGAGTTAAGCTTCTCAATTCAACTTAAGTGCTTGAATTCAACTTCTCAACTCAACTCAACACTTTTCTCAAAAAATTTCAACTTAACTCGACACTTTTCAAGTTGAGTACTCGATTCAAACTTGAATACTCAACTTGACGCGATTAGTCTATGATTAATAAAGTCAAGAAAATGTCTGTTTACAATGTCAATGAAAACATGAGTACATGTTCAGCTGTTATGATGAATTAACTCATAAAGATTAAATCAGAGACTAAAGTCAAAAACTGAATCAAAGATCAGATCTGAATTAGCTTTAAAACTTTAAAACTTTGTCAAAATATCATTTAAACTACGTCATATATTTGACTTAATATGTCATGAATTATGTCATGTTTAACTTGACAATGCTTAATAAACTTTTTATAGTTGATTAATTTTCTTGAGTTATTGAGAGCTTCTTAATAATTAGCTTTATCATAATATATATTCATTCTGTGTCTGCTTAAAATATCACATTGTCATATTACTTTTATAAATCTCATTTATTTATTTAGTAAACTTAATCATCATAGTTTTAATTATTTTAAACTCTTTTTAGAAGTGATGATTTGATATTCAAGCATAATAACAGTAACATAATTGCAACAGAGTTAAAATAATAACATTTTGATCTCATGAAACATTATATCAGAAAACAAACGTTGCATAATGATTAATGAAATTAGAAAGCAAAAAAGCAAAAGATAAACTTTCTCTTGATATTAATGAACAGTTGACATGAGTAATACTTTAACATGATGAACTGCAAAAGAAACAAAAGTTAGCAGCTATTTGATCAGAGATTAAGACTTTGTAAGTTGTTGAAACAATAAAGAAAAGTCATCAAGCTTTCACTTAAACTTTCATGAAGAATTTGAACAATCTACACATCATTTTCATAATGTCAATGATAATAAATTGAAATCATCATGAAATTATCTTGCAAAAGCAAAGATCTTCAATGTTTTTAAAGAAGTATCATGATAAAATTATAAGAAAACATAAAGAGTGAATTCATAATGTCAAAATCTCATTTTGAAATATTTTTTAACATTTTGAAAGTGATGAGAAAAAGATTTTGTACTGTATAATTTATGATCAGTAATGAAACTCATTTATACACAATGCTGACTATAAATTTACTGTTTAGCTACAGTAAAGTTTAAAGATTATTAAAAGTTTGAATGATATCAAGATGTTACATGATGATGAAGTGCTATGCATTGATCGCATGCAGAGTTTTCATGATTACGCAGACTTTGATAATCTTAATGCATATGTTATAAGCAATTCACATGCAAATGAGAAAGTTAAATAAAATGCAGAACTATGAGAAAAATCATTTATAAAAATCATTTAATTCAGTATCTTGTTATCATGATGATGAGAACTGAGATAAAACACTCTTGCATTTGATTTGTTGAGAATGATTAGCAGAAAGAACTTGAATCATGAACATTCTTTAAATTTACATGCTAACTATGTATAAATCTTGTTAAGATTGCATGTCTGTTACTATGACATAAATAACTCATGAGTTTCATTAAGTTTAACATAAACAAACTTAAGAATCTTGTTAATATTGTTTAATAAATGTTCAAACATAAGCATTTTATATATAAACAATATGTTGATGAGAAAACTTTGTTAAAAGAAGAGAAATACAAGCAAGTTAATAAAGAATAATTGAACTATGCTGTTTGATTAAAAGTGTAGCATATGAATATTTCTGCAAAACATGATTGATCTGCATAAGAGAAATCTTTACAGATAATGTAAAACAAATAAGTTACATGCTTTATAAATGAAGTGAGTATCTGTGAAACATGATATATAATGATGATGATTATTGATTTTAAGAATCTCACTTCTTCATTGAGTTTTGATTCTTGAATATCTTGATGATAAAGTCAACTTCTAGTTAAAGATATTATCTGTATAGTTTAAAAAAACAGTAATGTATATTAATATGATTAAAGAAGAAATCGACTGCAATATACATGCATATCATAGATGAAACATCTGTGATTCATGCTTAAGAAGTAAACTGTTGAAATCTGAGTAATGAAAGATCTCATTCATTTTAAACTGTAAATTCATTGTAAGAAAACTCTTTGAGTAATTTCTTGAATCTAAGAAAGAAATCAACATAGAAATTATGCTTTATATATGTTGCATGCAACGTATACAACATATTTTTGATAAATTAAAGTCAGACGTGCAAGTTTTAAAGATTTAACTGAACATAAAACTGCAATAAAATGTGCATCTTCAACAGATAAAAGTGAATCACGTCACAAGAATGCTTATGCTTAGTCATTTAAAAGTCTTCATATGAAAAGCAATCTTCACAAAAGCAAGATAAGTGTACTCAGCTATAATGAAATCAGAAATTGCATTTGAAGCATCAGTTTAACATCAGCGTAACAAAGAAGAAGAATTGTCAGACAAGAAATGCAAACTAAAAACTTTATAAAATCAGACTTTACATCATGTTGCAAAAGTGTTTAAAAAAGTAAGCATTGAAACGTTAAAAATTGAAACATACATAAGTTCGCTGCATGTTCATTTGAACATGCTGCAGAATAAAGTCACATTACGCAGTTGAGTCAATGACAGAATGCAAGAAATTAGATGAGCATATAAACTCATATGCATTTAACTGACGAGAATTAATCATCTCATCTTTCGCTTTTCTGTCATTAAGAAAATAGTGCTTCTGAACACATTTATTCAAGAAAATGCAAGAATGCAGTTTAAATACAGATAATTCAACTCTTCTACGATAATTTCAATAAGTGATAACATCATAATAACATTATATCACAAAGATCAATGAAAGCAACAATGAGAAAAACACAAGAAATACATAGCAGATGTCAATGCAATCTCAGCATAAAGATCTTATTTATTCAACAAGATAATAAAGATACATGATAATTTTCAGAAGATTGAAAGCATTCTTGCAACTTACATCAAAATCAAACGCATAAATCTTAATGTTTATCTGCATTCAAGAAACGTTTCAAGCATGAATAGCTTGCAATGCAACTGCAAACAAAGTCATTAGATAACAAAGCATGTACTCATGCATTGCTTGAACTGAATGCATTTGTGATTAAAAATGTTACATGATATTAACTTTTTGAACTATTAAATAATTATCGCGATCACGAAAGATTTCAAAGCAGTAGTGAGAATAATAATGAAAATAAAGCTTCTAAAGCAATTTAAAGTAACTAGAACATTCATTTTTTAACATACAATTAATATGAACAAATTTGATACATAGTTTTAATCTTGCTGTTTTGACTGCGTGAAGCAATTGTATAAATAATGAGTGATTTTCTATCTTAAAGAGTTTTGTTCACTCAATATACATAGCATAAAGTTTCTCATGAATTGATTTAATCGATGTCATAAAAGTGTATGAATTTATTATTATTATTACTGCATAATTTATTTAAAGAATGAATCAAAGAAACTTTGATTCAATCATAAAGAAACTATGTTTGCAACTCAGTAAATATAATTTAATTTTATTGACTTTCTTCTGAATTTAATCAAAGACTTAATGAATTGAAGCATAAATGTGATTTAGCAATATGTGAATGCATTACAACATTCAGTTCAGATAATATGAATGTTTGCAACTCATTTAAGCATTTTAAAACATCAACTTTCGTTGTATAGTGATGAGCATAAGCAAGCTTATTTATTCATCAAGTTGAGATGATTCAATTCTCTTAAGTTATTGAAAGCTTCTTAATAATTAACTTTATCATAATATATATTCATTCTGTGTTTGCTTAGAATATCACATTGTCATATCATTCTCATAAATCTCATTTATTCATAATAATAATAATAATAATAATAAATTCATACACTTTTGTAACATCAATTAAGTTAACTCATGAGAAACTTTATGCTATCTGTATCAAGTGAACAAAACTCTCTGAGATAGAAAATCACTTGCAGTTTACATGATTGCTTCACGCAGTTGAAACTGTGAGTTTTGAGACTATGTATCAAATTTGTTCACGTTGATTGCATGTTAAAGAACGAATGTTCTAGTCATTTTAAATTGCTTCAAGAACTTTGTTTTCATCATCATTTTCGTTACTGCTTTGAGATTCTTTGTGATAATAATGATTATTCAGTAGTTTGAGAAGTCAGCATCTTGTAACATTCTTGATTGCAGATGCAATCAGTTTGAACAATGCATAAGTACATGCTTCATTGTCTGATGACTTCATTTGCAGTTGCATCGCAAGCTATTCATGTCTGAAACATTTCTAAAGTGCAGATAAATATTTAGATTTATGCATTCAATTCTGATGTGCATTGCAAGAGTGCTTTCTGCTTTCTGAAAATCATCACGCATCTTTATCATCTTATTGCTCAGATGCAATCTTTGTGCTGAGATTACTTTAATGTTTGCAACGCGTTCTTTATACTTTTTTCATCGTTGATTTCATTGATCTTTGTGATACTGCATTATTATGATACTATCGCTTGTTGAAATCATTGTAAAGAAGAAGATGCATCATTTGCATCTCAACTGTATCTTTGCATCTTCTTGAATGAAGACATTCAGAAGTACTATTTTCTTAATGATAAGTAAGCGAGAAATGACGTGATTAACTCTTGTCAAATGAGCATGTATTAATTTGCATGCTTATTTGATCTTCTGCATTCAATCATTGATTTAACTGTGTAGCATGATCTTGTTCTATAGCATGTTTAAATAAACATATAGTAAACTTATGTATATTTCTGTTTCTAAAGTTTCAATGTTTACTCTTTTGAATGCTTCTGCTACATGATGCAAAGTCTGAGTTTAAAGTGTTTTTAATTTACATTCTTTATTCAATAGTTTATCTTTCTTGTCACGCTGATGTCAGACTGATGCTTCAAATGCAATTTCTGATTTCACTACTGCTGAGTATACTTATCTTGCTTTTGTGAAAATAGCTCTTCATGTGAAGACTTCAAGATAACTAAGTGTCAGCATTCTTATGATGTAATTCATCTTTATTTGTCGAAAATGCGCACTTCATTGCAGTTTCATGTTCAGTTGCATCTTTAAAACTCGTACATCTGATTTCAATTTAATAACTGAGCTTTCTATTTATATGCTAATCATCATGTTGAATCTCTTCGATTTTCTAGTGAAATGCGTAAGCTCATACTTTTCTGATGCAAACGTTGCATCATGAATGCAAGCTTATTTCATGCAGACATCATGTACTTTGCTCAGTGTTCTGCAAATTTCTTCAGTGAATCTGTTGTAGATTAGAATGTTAATATTGTTTACAAAGTTAAACACTTCAATTTTAATTCTCAATGCTTTGCATTTTTTGATTAAACTTACGTTGAAGAATAGAAAGAGAATTGATGAAATGAGAAATCTTTGCAATATGTCTGCGTTTATCTTACGTATGTCACTTGTTTATTTGTTGAATATTAGTGACGTTTCTTGATTTTTTAAAAAGCTGCGTGTTCATTCAATTATGTAGCTTAACATTCTTTTCATTTTCAGCGTATGCAGAAGTCTGACGTGTGAAACTTGATTGAATGCTTCAACAACATTTAAGCTTAGCATGAAGATCACATATTTGATTTCACAGTCTTATACTGTGTGAACTTGATCTATTAGTAAATCTAATATTAATATCACAAATTGCTTGCGTCTCGCTTTCATTTAAGCATTTGATAGCATGTAATGAATCTCAACTATGTCACTTAATCTTTTGATCATGATTGACTTCAGTGCTTTGCTTATGATATTAAGCAAAGCAATGAGTCAATACGTCTTTGAATTAATATAATCGCTTTTCTTCAATTTATATAATACTATTGTCTAAGTCTTTTTGAACTGCTTCAAATGATACTTATGTATTATGTATGCATGAAAAAACAATCACAACGCACGCATCACAAATTTTGAAAAAGAGCATTACAAACAAGGCAGAGTGAATCTAGAAGATGATTGAACAACGATGAATTGCATAAATTGCAGCAGTGCTGATTCGAAGACGATTGCGAGCGACGTTGATTCATTGCAAGAAAACAGAGATGCAAGATTGAAACACTCACGTGATGATGAAAAGAATGTTGCTAACATTATTGATCTACTAATAAAGATATCAACGTTAGAGAAAGAGAAGAGCAAAGATCATTCGTGAAAAGAGGTAACATTGAAGCTGATTCAATGTCTTCGACTCGACTCAAAAGAAAAACATCACGCGAATCAGAATGCATTCATCGCGAAGAATGTACAGAAACTGAAGACATCAGTTCAACTGCTTAACAAGCAGTTGCATACACAGAAAAACACGCGTCTTTCAACGAAAATCACGTCATGAGCGAACGTGACAAGAGAAGAAATAGCGACGAGAAAGCAACGTCTCAGAGACAACTCGTCGTCGCTTCGCAAGAAACGAGAAGTCATGATTAAGATAATGAACAAAAGAGAAATAAAAGAGATACAGAAGAAGTCAATTAAACAGATTCTACAGAGAATTGCAGACGTGTCAACAGATCAAAGAAATCTAATCATGTCACTTTGCAAGCTGAGCAGTGATGACATTTTCCTTCACGCAGTTAGCTCAGATGCTCAAGCAAATCTGAAAAAGACTCAGACGTGAGCAAAAGAAATCGCGAGTTTGACATGTGTAGCACGTCAAACCTTCGCAATGCTGACACATGAAGTATGCACTACAATAGACATGAGCAATCAAGAAAAGATCATTGAAAGATTAATAAAAGATAACGCGAGACTTCATGAAGATCTGAAAGTTCTAAGAATAATCTGACTCAAGAAGATAGCAGATAAGCGAAAAGACTCATTCATCGCTCATTGTAAAGATTGCAATCGAAGCGATGATGAATCGACTAATGAACGTGAGCATGCTGAACTCGTATCAAGAATGTGCATGCAAGCTATTTGAAAAGAACTGTCGCATTATACAATGCTTCGAATGTCACAAATTTGATCACATGACTAAAATCTGCAGAAAGAATCAGCGCTGCGAAAAATGCGCAGACAAGCATCACATAAAGAAGTGTGTGATGTCTTCGAATAAAAGACGTTGTGTCAACTGCAACGAAAATCATGAATTTTGAAGATGCATCTGTCTTAAGTGATGACAGCAGATGAAACAAACGTTCAAAATCTATAGAAATAGATTGTTCAGATACTCTGAGATGTCTAAATACAATTGCACATTCTTCTCGCTGTTTCTAAACTCTTTAGATTCAATGAACTCTTCAGATTCAACGAATTCTTTCGATTCAATGAATCTCTCAAGCTCAGTAACAGTCATGCTGAAAATATACAGTTGAATCGCTGATGAATCAGCTTGACAGATAGTAAAGATCAAGAAAAGACAAGTCAATCTTTTTTCTTGCGTGAGTAGTAACTCAGACGAGATGACATCTGAGCAGATTCAGAAACGTTCAATCAGAAAGTGAGAAAGATCGTTGATGATCGAAAGCATACAAAGAGTCTTCTCATTGCAGAGTCAACAACAGTTATGAATAACTCTATGACAAAACAGTCTTTTCTACAAATTCTACAGTACAACATCAGAAAATCATTAAGAATTCAAGAATCATTTCTAATTAACAGAGAAGTTCGCGAATTCAACATAGTAGCTATACAGAAGCAAGATTGCAACAACAACGACTTGCAGTTATTTAGCTCAGCACACAACTTCTTTCATCTAGTGAAAAACTCGTCATCTCAATCAAGAACATGCATATACGTTAACAAATGTCTAAGACTCAATCAATGAATAGTAGAAACAGCTGAGTCAGACATTTGCTCAATCAGAATATTAACTCGCAACACAGATGATGAAACGCAGACGCTAAGACTTCTAAACGTCTACAACTCATGCTCACTGTTTACTACATTCACAGAGAGATCTTTAATCATTTCTCGTTTGAACGAATTACTCAAGAATGACTGCAAACAACTGATCATAGAAGATTTTAATCTACATCATTCTCATTGAGAGAGATGAAGATGCTTCACTCGTCATACGATGACTGATACTCTACTAAACGTCATTACAAACGCAAGGCTGAAATTATTACTGAAATCAGACACTATTACTCGCGAAGCTCACAATTAATTTACGACGATTGATCTAGTCTTTAGCAGCGAGAAAATACAGTTCATGACACGCAAATGCAAGATACGAATCGATCTGCATCAGAGATTGAATCATCTTTCAATCATCACAGAGCTATGTTTATAAACAATCTCAGTGCAATTCTTAACTTGACGACTTTGAAAGAAAATGAATACAGAAGCATTGAGTGCTTATCTGCAAATACATCTAACTTTGAAACGCTCTCTAGATGACAAGACTATGATGAATGACAGAGTGTATAAGATTATTAGAGTGCTACAGAAAATCATTAAGAAATTTATCTTCTTGACAAAGTCATCAAATTGAGCAAGAGACTTTTGAAATCAAAGCTGCTTCAAAGTAGTAATGAAATCAAGACGACTGCAAATCATATGAAAAACACAAGACACATTAGAAGCGTGAAATAAATATCTGAAGCACAATGATCATAAAAACAAGATTATTTGACAAATGAAATGCGCACACTTCAGAACACAAATGCATGAGCTGAGCGAAGCACTCAAATCGATATGATGCTTTGCAAAATGAGCTAGAATCGAAAGTCAGCTATCTAAAAAGCTTTCTCAGTTTTCGTCACTGAAGCGAAGCGACATCGATCATATGACAACGACGTTCGAGAAAAAAATCGAGATACTGCGAGAAAAGTTCTTTCTCTCATCTTCTCAAGCGAATGTCAGCGACATCGCAGAATCATTCATATCTCTGACAGTCTCATTCAATTCACGCATTACAGAAAATGAAGTGAAGCAGACAATCAGACGAGTAAAAGCAGACAAAGCGTTGAGCGCTTCAGATATTTCAAACAGAGCGCTTCAAGCAAGTCTCGCAGAACTAATCTCAGTACTGACGAGTTTATTCAACGCATGCGTAACACACAAGTATCATTCAAAGCAGTTCAAAAAGACTCAGACAATAGTACTACGCAAATTAAAGAAAAGCGACTATATTGATTCAAAGACGTATCGACTCATTGCTTTGCTTGATATCATAAGCAAAACGCTGAAGTTGATCATGATCAAAAGACTGAGTGACATAGTTAAGACTCATTGCATGCTATCAAATGCTTAAATGAGAGCGAGACGCAAGTGATTTGTGATCTCGACGTTAGATCTACTAGTAGATCAAGTTCACACAGTATAAAGCTGTGAAATCAAATATGTGATCTTCATGCTAAGCTTAGACATCATTGAAGCGTTTAATCAAGTCTTACACGTCAGACTTCTACACACGCTGAAAATGAAAAAAACGTCAAGCTACATAATTAAATGAACACGCAGCTTTCTAGAAAATTGAGAGACATCGCTAATATTCGATGAACAAACGAGCGACATGCGCGAGATAAACGCAGACATATCGCAGAGATTTCTCATTTCATCGATTCTTTTTCTATTCTTCAACGCAAGTTTAATCGAAAAATGCGAAGCACTGAGAATTAAAATCGAAGTGCTTAACTTCGTAAACAATATTAACATTCTAGTCTACGACAAATTCACTGAAGAAATTTGCAAAACACTGAGCAAAGCACACGATGTCTGCGCGAAATGAGCTTGCACTCATGACGCAACGTTCGCATCAGAAAAGTATAAGCTCACGCATTTCACTAGAAAATCAAAGAGATTCGACATGATGACTAGCATACAAATAGAAAGCTCAGTTATCAAATCAAAATCAGACGTATGAGTTCTAAAGATGCAACTGAACATGAAACTGCAATAAAGCGCGCATCTTCGACAAATAGAGACGAATCATGTCACAAGAATGCTGACACTTAGTCGTCTTGAAGTTTTCACATAAGAAGCTATCTTCACAAAAGCGAGACAAGTATACTCAGCAGTAGTGAGATCAGAAATTGCATTTAAAGCATCAGTCTGACATCAGCGTGACAAGAAAGATGAACTGTCGAGCAAAGAATGCAGACTAGAAACACTTCAGAATTAGACTCTGCATCACGTAGCAGAAGTGTTCAAAAGAGTAAACATTGAAACTCTAGAGACAGAAACATACATGAGTTCGCTACATGTTTATTTGAACATGCTACAGAACAAAATCACGCTACACAGTCAAGTCAATGATCGAACGCAAGAGATCAGACAAGCATGCGAACTAATACGCGTTCGTTTGACGAGAGTTAATCGCGTCATTTCTCGCTTACTCGTCATCAAGAAAATAGTACTTCTGAATGTCTTCATTCAAGAAGATGCGAAGATACAGTTGAGATGCAAACGATACACTCTCTTCTTCACAATGATTTTAACAAGTGATAGCATCGCAATAACGCAGTATCACAAAGATCAATGAAATCAACGATGAAAAAAGTACAGAGAACACGTCGCAGACATCAATGCAATCTCAGCACAAAGATTGCATCTGAGCAATAAGATGATAAAGATGCGTGATGATCTTCAGAAAGCAGAAAGCATTCTTGCAATGCACATCAGAATTGAACGCATAGATTTGAATGCTTATCTGCACTCTAGAAACGTTTCAGACATGAATAGTTCGCGATGTGACTGCGAATGAAGTCATCAGACGACGAAGCATGTACTCATGCACTGCTCGAACTGATTGCATCTGCAATCAAGAATGCTACAAGATGCTGACTTCTTGAACTATCAAATAATCATCGTCATCACGAAGAATCTCAGAGCAATAGCGAAAATGATGATGAAAACAAAGCTCTTGAAGCAATTTAAAGTGACTAGAACACTCGTTCTTTAACGTGCAATCAACGCGAACAAATTTGATACATAGTCTCAAAACTCACTGTTTCGACTGCGTGAAGCAGTCATGTAAACTGCGAGTGATTTTCTATCTCAGAGAGTTTTGTTCACTCAATACAGATAGCATAGAGTCTCTCATGAGTCGATCTAATCGATGTCACAAAAGTGTATGAATTTATTATTATTATTATTATGTATGCATTGAATAAACTCATCAGTACTGAGATCAGTTCTGCAAAACTCACTTAAAGCACTCTGTTTGAAATATCTGAAGTGCTTGATGCTTTGTTTGCTTTTACTCATTTGATTATTTACTTCACTTCATCTTCTGTAATGCATGAATTGAATGAGACTGTCAGAGATATGAATGATTCTGCAATGTCATTGACATTCACTTGAGAAGATGAGAAAAAGAACTTTTCTTGCAGTATCTTGATTTTTTTCTCGAACATCGTTATCATATAATTGATGTTGCTTCGCTTCAGTGATGAAAACTGAGAAAGCTTTTTAGATAGCTGACTTTCGATTCTAGCTCATTTTGCAAAGCATCATATTGATTTAAGTGCTTCACTCAGCTCATGCATTTATGTTTTAAAATGTATGCATTTCGTTTGTTGAATGATCTTGTTTTTATGATCATTATGCTTCAGATATTCATTTCACGCTTCTAATATATCTTGCATTTTTCATATGATTTGCAATCATCTTGATTTTATTACTACTTTGAAGCAACTTTGATTTCAAAAGTCTCTTGCTCAATTTGATAACTTTGTCAAGAAGATAAATTTCTTGATGATTTTCTGTAACACTCTGATAATCTTGCACACTCTGTCATTCATCATAGTCTTGTCGTTTAAAGAGTGTTTCAAAGATAAATGTATTTGCAGATAAGCACTCAATGCTTCTGTATTCATTTTCTTTCAAAGTCATTAAATTAAAAGTTGCACTGAGATTGTTTATAAATATAACTTTGTGATTATTGAAAGATGATTTAATCTCTGATGCAGATTAATTTGTATCTTGCACTTGCATGTTATGAACTATATTTTCTCGCTGTTAAAGACTAGATCAATCATCGTAAATTGATTGTGAGCTTTGTGAGTAATAATGTCTGATTTTAGTAACAATTTTAATCTTACGTTTGTAGTGATGTTTAGTAAAGTATTAATCATCATATGATGAGTGAAGCATCTTCATCTTTCTCAATGAGAATGATGTAAATTAAAATCTTTTATGATCAGTTGTTTGCAGTCATTCTTGAATAGTTCATTTAAATGAAAAATGATTAAAGATTTCTCTATAAATGTAGTAAACAGTGAGCATAAGTTGTAGACGTTTAAAAGTCTTAGCATCTGCATTTTATCATTTGTGTTACAAGTTAATATTCTGATTGAGCAAATATTTGACTCAACTGTTTCTACTATTTATTGATTGAGTTTTAAATGTTTGTTAATGTATATGCATGTTCTTAATTGAGATGACGAGTTTTTCACTAGATGAAAGAAGTTGTGTGCTGAGTTAAATAATTGTAAATTGTTATTGTTGTGATCTTAGTTCTGTATAGCTACTATGTTGAATTCGCAAACTTTTTTGTTAATTAAAAATAATTCTTGAATTCTTAATGATTTTCTGATGTTGTACTGTAAAATTTGTAAAAAAGACTGTTTTATCATAAAGTTATTTATAGCTGTTATTGACTCTGCAATGAGAAGACTCTTTGTATGCTTTCAATCATCAATGATTTTTCTCACTTTCTGATTGAATGTTTCTGAATCTGCTCAGATGTTATCTCATCTGAGTCACTATTCACGTAAGAGAAAAGATTGACTCGTCTCTTCTTGATCTCTACTATCTGTTAAGCTGATTCATCAGCGATTCAACTGTGTATTTTCAGCATGATTGTTGTTGAGTTCAAGAAATTCATTGAATTGAAAGAATTTGTTGAATCTGAAGAGTTTGTTGAATTTAAAGAGTTCAGAAACAGCAAAAAGAGTGTGCAATTGTATTTAGATATTTCAAAGTATTTGAATGATTTGTTTTTATAGATTTCAAATGCTTGTTTCATTTGCTGTTATCACTTGAAACAGATGCATCTTCAGAGTTTGTGATTTTCGTTGCAGTTGATGCAACATCTTTTATTCAAAAACATCACACACTTTTTTATGTGATGTTTATCTACGCATTTTTTGCAGCGCTGATTCTTTCTGCAGATTTTAATCATGTGATCAAATTTGTGACATCTGAAGCACTGTGTAATGCAATAGTTCTTTTCAAATAGCTTGCATGCACATTCTTGATACAAGTTCAGTATGCTCATGTTCATTAATTAATTTATCATCGCTTTGATCATGATCTTTACAATGAGCGATGAATGAGCTTTTTCACTATTTGCTATTTTCTTGAGTCAGACTATTCTTAGAACTTTCAAATCTTCATGAAGTCTTGCGTTATCTTTTATCAGTCTTTCAATGATCTTTTTCTGATTGCTCATGTCTATTGTAGTGTGTACTTTATGTGTCAGCACTGCAAAGATTCGACGTGCTATATATGTTGAACTCATGATTTTTTTTACTCATGTTTAAGTCTTTTTCAGATTTGCATGAGCATCTGAACTAACTGCATGAAGAAAAATGTCATTGCTGCTCAGCTTGCAAAGTGACATGATTAGATTTCTTTGATCTGTCAACATGTCTGCAATTTTCTGTAGAATCTGTTCAGTCAACTTCTTCTGTATCTCTTTTATTTCTCTTCTGTTCATTATTTTAATCATGACTTCTCATCTTTTGCAAAGCGACGACAAGTTGTTCTTAAGACGTTGCTTTCTTATCACTATTTCTTCTCTTGTCACGTTCGCTCATGATGTGATTTTCGTTGAAAGACGTATGTTTTTCTGTGTATGCAACTGCTTGTTAAGCAGTTGAACTGATGTCTTCAGTTTCTATACATTCTTCGCGATGAATGCATTCTGATTCACATGATGTTTTTCTTCTGAGTTGAGTTGAAGACGTTGAATCAGCTTCAATGCTATCTTTTTTCATGAATGATCTTTGCTTTTCTCTTTCTCTAACATTGATATCTTTATTAGTAAATCAATAATGTTAGCAACGTTCTCTTCATTATTGCATGAGCATTTCAATCTTACATCTCTGTTTTCTTGCAACAAATCAACATTGCTTGCAATTGTCTTTGAATCAGCATTGCTGCAATTCATGCAATTCATCGTCATTCAATCATCTTCTAGATTCATTCTGTCTTATTTGTAATGCTCTTTTTCAAAATTTGTGATGCGTGCGTTATGATTGTTAAATTCTCTCATTTATTCATTTAATAAACTTAATTATTACAGTTTTAATTATTTTAAACTCTTTTTAAAAGTGATGATTTAATATTTAAGCATGATAACAGTAACATGATTGCAACAAAGTTAAAAAAATAATGTTTCAATCTTATAAAATATCATATCAGAAAATAAACGTTACATAATAAAATCAGAAAGCAAAGAAGTAAAAGATAAATTTTTTCTTGATATTAATGAACAGCTGACATAAGTAATGCTTTAATGTAATAAACTGTAAAAGAAACAAAAGTTAATAACTATTTAATCAAAGATTGAAACTTTGCAAGTCATTGAAACAATAAAGAAAAGTTATTAAACTTTCACTTGAATCTTCATGAAGAATTTAAATGATTTACACATCATCTTCATAATGTCAATGATGATGAAATGAAGTTATCACAAGATTATTCTGCAAAAGTAAAGATTTTCAATATTTTTAAAGAAGTATCATGATAAAATCATAAAAGAACATAAAGAGTGAATTCATAATGTTGAAATCTCATTTTAAAATATCTCTTGACATTTTAAAAATGATGAGAAAAAGATTTTATATTGTATGATTTAAACTGATAACAAGATTTATTTATTTATGATGTTAACTACGAATCTTTTGATTCTATTCTGTGTTTGAATAGAAGTCAGAAGAGTTAAGAGATCTCAATTTAACATAATTTAAACAATGTTAGAATGTTGTGTAAGCAGAAAAGTTGATCATGCAAAGTTTTCATCTACACGACAATATTCTTTCTAACAGTCACAATCAATTTACAAAGATGATTGATGACATGTTGATGTCAGTAAGAGATGAAAAGATATTTAGTGAAATAATTGTTCTCAGTATGAAAGTTGTGATTACAAGTGATCAAAGAATTTACAACTTGTTGACTGCATCAATATACTGAAATGTCTTCATTACATCAACAGTATCATCAAGTAATTGATGAAAAGATATCAGATAAAATAGTTGTTCTCAGTCTGAGAGTCGTGACTACAATGCTTGAAGAAGTAATAACTCATTGATCATGCTGATATATTGAAAAAGCTTGAACTCATCTTCTTTACTTGACGTCAAGTCATTCATTTATCTACATGAAAAATTGAGAGTTCAAGAGAACAATCAGAATGCATTCTCTTTCATTGATCAGAGTCAAACATCAAACAATTGCAATTGCACATTTATACTAACAATTCATTCAACGTCTACGTGATACAAGTTAAATCAAGAGAAGAAAAGAGTTACTCAGTACAATCACACTCTATCTTTTCATCGTATGCATTTCTCTTTCATTACATATTTCTCTGTGCAATGAATGATAATCATTGAGTAAGAGAATGCAGCTTTACGTATGTTATAATCATAAACATCATGAATGTAAAGAAAACATCTTTTATCTTCAAATCAAGAATTGAATCAAGACATCGTTGTATAAAATATCGTCAATGAAAAGCAGAGCAAAGATGATGCATCATAAATGAATAATACAGACACTTGTTAAAAGTTTACTTAAGCATCACACGCTGAATAAAAGTTATAAATTTATTACTTGATAACACAATGTCAATCTTATTGTTTCAACTGCGTGAAGCAGTTGTATAAATGATGAGTAATTTTCTTCTTCAGAGAGTTTTGTTCACTCAATATAAATAGCATAGAGTTTCTCATGAGTTAAGTTTAAATCAATGTCATAAGAATGTATGAATTACAATTATTGAAAGAATAGAATGAACAGTATTACATATGATGAAATCTATGCAGATTGTAGAAAGAAGTCGTAGACTGCTCTATCTATATACTGCTAACGTGACTGAGTCGCGACGCGCGATCTTTTCTCTGACGCTAGTCTACGAAGAGCTGCTAGAGACGAGTCTGTCATTGCACTTCTCAACAACAATTACAATTGTATAATTTATCTGAAGAGTGAATTAAAGAAACTTTGATTCAATTATGAAAAAACTATGTTTTCAACTCAGCAAATATGATTCAATTTTATTGACTTTCTTTTAAATTTAATCAAGAATTTGATGAATCAAAGCATAAATGTGACTCAGCAATACATGAATGCATTGCAACGTTCAAATTAAATGATATAAATGTTGATAGTTTATTTAAACATTCTGAAACATCAACTTTTATTGTATAATGATGAGCATAAGTGAACTCATTTATTCATTAAGTTAAAATCTGAGCTGTGCATGATCATTACTAATGTGCAGTCAATTTCTATCATATGAAATGTGTTAATTAATCTTGTCGCTTGATTGAAAACAAATTTGCAAAAAGAAAATATCTTGTTATTAAAATGATCTTAAGACAAGAACTTGCATGATCAAGATAAAGTCAACAAGAAGATTTATTTAAAGTGAAAGAAATCTCATTAATTAATCAGACTTAACTTTTCATCAAAGACAAGTTTACATGCTTCATCATATTATAGCAAGAATTTGTTCAACATAATGTGTTACATGTGTGATCAAAAGAATTATTACTTTACTGATTGTAAAAATTAGACTGATTGCATCAAGTTAAGTACTTGACTTGAAAAATGTTAAATTAAGTTAAAAGATTTTTGAACTTAAGTTGCGTTGAATTGAAAAGTTGAACTCAAGAACTTAAATTGAGTTGAAAAGCTTAACTCAACAACTTGACAAAATATTAGACAGATGTAAATAGCTTGATTAAACAGTTTTCATGAGTTTTCTTCATGACTTTCTATCATGTTTTCTCGTCATGACTCTCTATTAAAGTCAAACAATCTTCATGTTTCTCATCATGTTTTTCTTCATGTTCTTTTTCATGTTTCTCTTCATGTTTTTCTTCATGTTTTTCTTCATGATTTTTCTTTATGACTTTTCATCAAATGATTTTCATGTTTTCTCATCATGACTCTTTATCATAACTTTCTATCATGACTTTTCTTCATGACTTTCTATCATATAATTTTTATGTTTTTTATCATGACTCTCTATCAAAAAGATAATGCAAAAAGATAATGCAAAAAGATAATGCAAAAAGATAATGCAAAAAGATAATGCAAAAAGATAATGCAAAAGCAAAAAACCGGAAAAATTTCTATATTTAACTCTCTTAATGTCAAGCTTAAGTTCTTAATGAGTTGAATTAAATTGACTCAATTCTCAGTTGAATTGAGTCACATCAAGTTGAAAATATAAGCAACTTGACTTGAATCAAGTTGAAAATGTGAGCAACTCAACTCAATTAAACTGATTATTGAGTTAAGTTTCAAGTTGACATTTTGAACTTGAATCAAGATCAAGTTAAGTTGCTCACATTTTCAACTCAACTTGAGTTGAATTGCTCATATTTTCAACTTAATGCAACTTGACTCAACTAAGAATTGAGTCAATTTGACTTAACTCATTAAGAACTTAAGCTTGACGTCAAGAGAGTTAAATATAGAAAATTTTCCGATTTTTGACTTTTGCATTACCTTTTTGCATTATCTTTTAATAGAGAGTTATAAAGAAGAACATGAAGATCATTTGGTAAAAGTCATAAAGAGAAACATGAAAATCATTTGATAGAAAGTCATGATGAGAAACATAAAGAGAAACATAAAGAAAGTCATGAAGAGAAACATAGAGAGAAATATAAAGAAAGACATGATGAGAAACATAAAGAAAAACATGAAGAGAAAACATGAAGATCATTTGACTTTGATAGAGAGTTATGACGGAAAAACATGGTAGAAAGTTATGAAGAGAATCATGAAGACTGTTTAATCAAGCTATTTACATTTATTTAATATCTTGTTAAATCAAGTCAAGTTTTTGAGTTGAGTTATCAAGTCAAGCTTCTCAACTCAATTCAAGTGCTTGAATTCAACTTCTCAATTCAACTCAACACTTTTTTCAAAAAATTTCAATTCAACTTAACACTTTTCGAGTTGAGTACTTGACTTGAACTCAAGTACTTGATTCAACGTGATCAGTCTAGACTTAATGTTGATTCAAGTTCAAAATATCAACTTGAAACTCAACTTAATAATCAGTCTATTGAGATCTGAGTTGCATGTGATCATTATTAATGTGCAGTTAATTTCTATTACATAAAATGCATTAATTAATCTTGTCACTTAATTGAAAATAAATATGCAAAAAGAATACATCTTGTCGTTGAAATGATTTTAAAATGAGAACTTGCATGATTGAGATAAAATCAACAAGAAAACTTATTCAAAGTGAAAGAAATTTCATCAATTGACTAAATTTAACTTTTTATCAAAGATAAGCTCACATACTTTGTCATGTTATAGCAAGAATTTGTTCAACATAATATGTTACACATGCAATCAAAAGAATCATTACTTTACTGATTATAAAGATGAAAAGATCAAGAATAAATCAAAAAAACTTAATGTAAATTAAGTATTTATTGATTTAATATCATATATAAATCATTTCAAGCTTTCAATGAATGCTTCAAATCATCAAGAAAAAAACAAGAAGTCATTTCATAAAGACTTTTATATATAAAGAGCATGTAATTCAGAAAGATCAGAAGACAGAAACAAAGATTTACATGAATATTAATGTTAAGATGAACATGATTAGTCAACGTTTCATCATCAAGCAATATATGTCATTGTTGAATGTCAATCTTTCAAGATTTATTTAAATAAATGATTAGAATGTTTATTATTATGACGTTTATAAGATGTGTTATTAATTGAGAGACAGTTGAAGCATAAAGAAAAAAGATATAAGTATCTTTTATGTTATTAACAAGAAAGAATCTCTTTTGATTCTAAGTATGTTAAATATGCAATTTATTATGATGAATTGACAATTAAAGATTAGATCAGAGACTAAAGTCAAAGACTGAGTTGAAGCTCAAATCTGAGTTAGCTTTGAAACTTTATGACTTTGTTAAGACATCATTTAGACTACGTCATATCTTTAACTTAATATATCATGAATTATGTTATGCTTGACTTGACAATGCTTGATAAACTTTCTATAGTCAATTTGATTCTCTTGAGTTATCAAGAGCTTCTTAATAATTAGCTCTATCATAATATATATTCATTCTGTGTCTGCTTAGAATATCACATTGTTATATCACTCTTATAAATCTCATTTACTCATTTAGTAGATTTGATCATCATAGTTCTAATTATTTTAAACTCTTCTTAAAGATGATGATTTGATATTCAAGCATGACAACAGTAATGCAATCATAATAAAGTTGAAATGATAACATCTTGATCTTGCAAAACATAATATCAGAAAACAAACGTTGCATAATAAAATCAGAAAGCAAAGAAGTAAAAGATGAATTCTTTCTTAATATTAATCAACAGTTGACATAAACAATGCTTCAATGTGATGAACTACAAAAGAAACAAAAGTTAGCAGTTATTTAATCAGAGATTGAAACTCTGCAAATCATTGAAACAATGAAGAAAAGTTATCAAGTCTTCACTCAAGTTCTTATAAAAAATTTGAATGATCTACGCATCATTTTCATAGTGTCAATGATGACAAAATAAAGTCATCATAAGATCATCTTGCAAAAGCAAAGATTCTCAATGTCTTTGAAGAAGTATCATGATAAAATTATAAGAGAATATAAAGAGTGAATTCGTGATGTTGAAATCTTATTTCAAAATATCTCTTAATATTTTAAAAGTGATAAGAAAAAGATTTTATACTGCATGATTTATCTGAAGAATGAATCAAAGAAACTATGTTTGCAGCTTAGCAAATGTGATTCAATTTTATTGACTTTCTTCTGAATTTAATCAAAGATTCAATGAATTGAGATATAAACATGACTCAGCAGTACGTGAATGCATCGCAACGTTCAAATCAGATGATATGAATGTTTGCAGCTCATCTGAGCATTCTGAAACATCAACTTTCGTTGTATAATGATAAGCATAAGTGAATTCATTTATTCATTAAGTTGAAATCTGAGCTGCGCGTGATTATTACTAATGTGCAGTCGATTTCTATTACATGAGATGCATTAATCAATCTTGTTGCTCAATTGAAAATAAATCTGCGAAAAGAACATATCTTGTCATTGAAACAATCTTGAGATGAGAACTTGCATGATCAAGATAAAATCAATAAGAAGACTCATTTAAAGCGAAAGAAATCTTATTAATTGACTAAACTTGATTCTTCATCAAAGATGAGCTCACATGCTTTATCACATTATAGCAAGAATTTGTTCAACATAACGTGTTATATATGCAATCAAAAGAGTCATTATTCTACTGATTATAAAAATGAAAAGATCAAGAATAAATCAAAAGAATTTGATGTAAATTAAGTATTCATTGATTTAATGTTACATATAAGTTGTTTTAAGATTTCAAGAAAAGACATGTTCTTGACAAACACTTCAAATCATTAAGAGAAAAACAAGAAGTTTTTTTAATAAAGACTTTTATATATAAAAAGCATGTAATTCAGAAAGATCAGAAGACAGAAATAAAGATTTACATGAATATCAATGTCAAGATGAACATGATTAGTCAAAATTTTATCATCAAGCAGAGTATATTATTGCTGAACATCAATCTTTCAAGATTTATCTAAATAAATGATCAGAATGTTTATTGTTATAACGTTTATAAGATGTGTTATCAACTGAGAAACAGCTGAAGCGTAAAGAAAAAAGATATAAGTATCTTTTATGCTATTGACAAGAAAGAATCTTTTCTGATTCTGAGTATGTTGAATATGCAATTTAAGCGTATTTGAATAAACATGATCATAAGAACATGACATTTTGATGTGAATAAACACGCATTTAAGTTGTTCTTTGCACAAGCATTTACAAAAACTTTACAAGATGAGTTTACTGTATATGTTCTTATCATGATCAATGTTGTCAAAAAGTCAATCATTGAACATTAAGTGAAAGCAATGAATAATGTAATGAGTTGTATTACAAATGCGCTTGAAACGCAAACTTTATTCATCAAATTAAAAGAATATGAAGATGTATTCTTGATAAAAAGTGTTGACAAATTGCTCTTGCATGAAAATCACAATCATGCGATTGAAATCATTGCAGAATCATCATATAAATCATTGTATAATCTGTTGAACACAGAGTTAACAACTTTGAGATAGTATTTAGATGATGTTTTAGCAAAAGAATGAATTAAGCACTTCATCAGCTTAACTGACGTGTCTATTTTATTTATTTTCAAAAAGAATGATAGTTTTCATTTATGCATGAAATATTAAGATCTGAATAAGATCACTGTCAAAAATCGTCATTCACTGTCTTTAATTAGTGAAACTTTAGACAGACTTAATAAAGTCAAGCAGTTTACTAAGTTAAATTTGAAGAATGTTTATCATCATTTCAGAATTCAATATGAAGATGAGTGAAAGATGATGTTTTGTATTCATTATGATTACTTTGAATATATGATCATGTTGTTTGATTTGATTAATGCATCTGTCATCTTTCAAACTTATATTAATAAGATCTTAACAAAGCTTTTAAATGACTTTTGTGTTGTTTATCTGAATGACATTCTAATTTTCTTCGTAGAGAAGATTAATCATGTAGATTACGTGAAGCAGATTCTGAAAAAACTAAGAAAGTTCAAGCTATATGCTAGCTTAAAGAAGTGTGCATTCTTCATCACTAAAGTGAACTTTCTAAAATTTGTTGTATTTACAGAGAGTGTTTCAATAAACTCAAGTAGAATAAACATCATCAAAACGTGATTCAGATTGAAGATGTATCAAGAAATACAAGTTTTTCTGAAATTCATCAATTTCTATCAACATTTTATACATCACTACTTTCAGATAGCAGAATCTTTAACAGAACTGCTGAGAGATAGTGTAAAAGATGTAAAAATGAACTCATTCATATGATTGAATAAAGTGAAACAAGCTTTTAATCAGCTTCGTAACGTCTTTATGAAAGTGTTTATACTAAAACACTTTGACTCAAAGCAACATATATACATCGAGATCAACATATTTAATTATGCAGTCATGAGTATTTTGTCTCAGTTAAATGATGAAGATCAATAACATTCAATTGCATTCTGATTTAGAATGATGATAAATGTTGAAAGAAATTATGAGATACATGATCAGAAGTTTTTAATCATAGTAAGAATGTTTAAACATTGATGACATTATGTGAAAGACAATTATCATACTGTTGAAGTTCTGACTGATCATAATAATCTGAAGAGTTTTATGAATGTTCAAAAGCTAAATGAAAGATAAGTCAAATGAATCATGAGATTGTTGATCTGCAATTTTGAAATAATGTATAAATCAGAAAAGATAAACTTGATTAATGCATCATCAAGATGATTTAACTATAAAAGTGAGAACATCTTTATGAATCATTTGCTGCTCACTTTGCAGCAAAAGCTGACTAGAATAAAAAGCTTAAATAACTTTATATTCGTAGCAATTAGAGAATTATACTGTATACAAGTGATTAATGATGTCGAGAAGATGTTTGTTCACAGTATAAGTATGAACAAATATTTAGCAAAACATGTTGAAAGCAGACTGCAAGATAAAACTCATTGATGAACATGAATGATTAATGATGTCGAGAAAACATTTGTTCACAGTGTCAATGAATGAAGATATTCAATGAAACATGTCAAAAGCAGATCGCAAGATGAAATTTACTGTACATGAGTGATTAAAGAAGTCAAGAAGATGTCTGTTTACAATGTCAGTGAAAACATGAATATGTGTTCAGCAATGCATGTCAGAAGTATGCTGCTGAGAGTCATGACTTTAGCAATGCAAGAAACGCATCTAGATGAAGTACATTTATTAAGAAATAAAATTTCTCAACTTAAATTAACAATTTCAAAAAGCATAAACATTGAAATGTTGATTTATAAAAATTATAACATAACTGAGAAACAGCTTAATTCTATTGTTGAAACTGTTGATTGCAAACAACTCATTTCACATGCAATTGTCAAAGTATTGATAATTCATGAAATGACATATGACTTCAATAGTAAATTTGTAGTCAAGCTTATCAAAATCTTACAGCAAGAAGATGAATTTGCTGTGAGATTAAAAGCAAATAAAACGATGAATATATGAAAGAATGACATCAAAGCTTAAACAATGAATAGTCAAGAAATGATAGAGTACAATGAATTATTGTATGTTTCAGAAAATCTTTCTGTCAGAGAAAAGCTGTTGAAACGTCATTATGATAATTTGTTAGCAAGACATTTTGATGCTGACAAGATCAGCAAGCTACTAAATTGCAAATATTACTGAAAAAGTATGATCAAGAATGTCAAAGAGTATATAAATACTTGTAACATTTGTCAAAGAGTAAAGATAAAACGTCATTTATCATATGATGAGTTGAAATTATTACTTCGACTCACAGATTTCTGAAAAGAAATCACTATGAATTTCATTATTTAGCTCTGAAACTCTATAATTCTGTCAAGATATCATTTAAACTACATCATATCTTTGACTTAATATATCATGAGTTATGTTATGCTTGACTTGATAATGCTTGATAAACTTTTTATAGTTGATTAATTCTCTCAAGTTATTGAAAGCTTCTTAATAATTAACTCTATCATAATATATACTCATTCTGTGTTTGCTTAGAATATCACATTGTCATATCACTCTTATAAATCTCATTTACTCATTTAGTAAATTTGATCATCATACAATTCAAGCATATTTAAATAAACATGATTGTAAGAACATGATGTTTCAACATGAATGAGCATACATTTGAGTTGTTCTTTGCACAAGTATTTATGAAAGCTCTACAAGATAAGTTTACTGTATATGCTTTTATCATAATCAATGTTGTTGAAGAGTTGATCATTGAACATCAAGTGAAAGCAATGAATAATGTGATGATTCATATCATAAATGCGCTCAAAATGCAAGTTTTACTTGTTGAATTGAAAAAGTATAAAGATGTATTCTTAACAAAGAATGCAGACAAACTGTTTTTGCATGAAAATCATGATCATGCAATCAAAATCATTGCAGAATCATTGTATGAATTGTTATATAATTTGTTGAACATAAAGTTAATGATTCTGAAACAGTATTTAAATGATATTTTAGTGAAAGAATGAATTAAGCACTTTGTCAGCTCAACTGACGCGTCTATTCTATTCATTCTCAAAAAGAACAATAGTTTTCATTTATGTATGAACTATCAAAATCTGAATAAGATCACTGTTAAAAATCATCATTCACTGTCTTTAATTAGTGAAACTCTAAACAAATTTAATAAAGTCAAGCAGTTCACTAAGTTAAATTTGAAAGTCATCTATCATCGTTTCAAAATTCAACATGAAAATGAGTGAAAAATGATGTTTTGTACTTATTACAATCACTTTGAATATATGATCATGTTGTTTGATTTAATTAACACGTTTGTCATTTTTTAAACTTATATTAATAAGATTTTAACAAAGCTTTTAAACAACTTTTATGTTATTTATTTGAATGACATTCTAATTTTCTTCATATTGAAGACTGATCACGTAAATCATGTGAAGCAGATTCTCAAAAAATTAAGAAAGTTCAAGCTATATGCTAGCTTAAAGAAGTGTGAATTCTTCATCATTAAAGTAAACTTTCTAAAATTTGTTGTATTCACAAAGAATGTTTTGATGAATTTAAGTAAAGTAAACATTATTAAAACATGATTCAGATCAAATATATATTAAGAAATATAAGTTTTTCTAAATTTCATCAATTTCTATTAACGTTTTATACATTATTACTCTCAAATAGCAAAGTCTTTAACAGAACTGCTGAAAGATAGTGTAAAAATGTAAAAAAGAACTTATTCATATGATTAAACAAAGTGAAACAAGCTTTTAATCAGCTTCACAACGTCTTTATGAAAATGTTTATTCTAAAACATTTTGACTTAAAGTAACATATATACATTGAGATCAACACATTTGATTATGCAGTTGTAAGTATTTTGTTTCAGTCAGATGATGAAGATTGATGACATTTGATTGCATTTTGAGATACACATATACATTGCGAGCGAATTATCGAGACATCGTTGACAGTGTCATAGACGACAGCGATCTATCAAAGCATATGATATATCAAATCGATCGACAAGTTATAAAGCACAATTGTATGAGCAAAACAAGTCTTCATTCAACTCAATAGCTTCACAGATGACTGCGTCGCAAGTCAAAAAACGAAAAGTGAAATTTTTCGCGCTCATGAAGATCAAAATCGACGACGAAACAAGAGTTCATCAATGCAGAAGAAAGAATCATCAATTTAGAAAGTAATTTGACTGATAAATTAAAGAGCAAACTCACATGAAAAGAACAAGTAGTCAATCAACTTTAGAACAGCACAGAGAACTACATATTGACGCAAAAATCGAAATCAAATTCTTTTATGCTTGAAGATTGCACAGAGAACAACGTTGTTTCAAAGAAGTACAACATTTCTTATCAAATCACTATCTGTTTTATCTTTTCTTGATGTGCAAAACAATAAGTTGAGATTAGTCATTACTATTCTGAGCGAGATAACATGACTACTTCAATACCTGAAATATAAAGCAATTACGTCAAACATTTTCTATCAAAAAGAGTAATCTAAACTTTTGCAGACTAAATTTATATTATTTTCATCTGACATAAGTTAATAATAAAAGATGATTTATTGCAGATTTCGAAATAGAAATTGAAAGATCTTTACACTAAAGTTACTGTTTACGTGAAACGCTCTGAATAAAAGATTAAAAAGATATTTAAGTAATGTCAAGTGAATTTTCTAGAAATTTGAAGCTTGAAACTCGGAAAAACTCTCTATGAAAAGAAATATAAAGAGTCGCTTTATGCGCTCTTTCTCGTCTCGTTTCGCGAATAGTAACGCGAAACTCAGCAGAAGCAATAGCTCAGCGTCAAAACTCAAAACGTTGATAATAGAAATCAAAAAGTCAATGTTAAAGATTGAAACAAATTTAGCATGTGAGCTGTTTATATAATCAAGTAATCATATAAACAACTCAAGATTGTGAAAGTTAATTACTTCAACATAAGCTTTCAACTTGTCTGTATGATCATCAAGCTAAGCGAGCTACATAAGCTTTGATTTATGTAGATGAAAGTTAATCACTTCAACGTAAGCTTTTGAGTTCGCTATATGATCATTCAGCTAAATGAACTAAATGAGTTTTGATTTATGTATTTTGTGACGCATGTAAATTGATCAGAAGATCAACAATGAGATTTATCTGTACAAGATGCTGACTACGAATCTTCTGCAAGCTATGCTTGTCAGAAGAGCTGAAAAATCTCATCAACATCAACAGAGCAGTAACAACACTTTATTCATGTGTTGAACTCACACACAGTTGAAAAGTGAGACAATAACAATGCAGTTGTTGATGCGTTGAAGCTTGCACATACACAGAAGAACAGCA
>JAABUS010000204.1_pt1 | contig 148977 bp, 113 predicted proteins | sample 5560161 | NCBI WGS metagenome assembly JAABUS01 (sample SAMN10711885, study PRJNA513376) | rock metagenome | isolation source: Antarctica rocks | place: Antarctica: Victoria Land, Trio Nunatak nord | collected 2016-01-04
ATCATTTCGCTATGAAAGCAAAAATTTATCAGGCAGCCCTGGTTGCAGCCAACAATGAACTAAAGAAATTATCCACACCTTTACAACCAAAAGCAAATTTTTAACAAATTCACTGCGTAAGGTGAGTAATAATTAATCGCCGGTGTAAATGAATGTTGCCATGAAGTGTTTTCAGCGGAGTAATCAGGTTTTTCCCCTGCCTCTTCACGATCAATTCCAAGATAACGGGAATCAAGCCGTCCAATCATGTAACCCCTGTCACGTAACAGTTCTTTCCAAAAAAAAGCAACAGGTACATTAAGGTTATGTTCGAGTATTACTTTTTCAGATAAACCTGAATACCTTGACATTCGTTCAGCTATCTGCTTTTTCTTTTGTGGTTCCAGAAATCCTCCCATAGCTATTGCCGGGATCAACTCATTTATAGTGAATTTTTCTACATCAGGTAATATATCTGTCAGATCCTTTTGCTGTAAATCACCAGGAAGTTTTTTATGATGCCATGCTGTAGCTGAAAAATAGGGTAACATATTTGCAGCAAAAACAGGACCTGTACGAACGATTCCTAAATTAGTTGGCGAGACTAATATTACACCGTTGATATACATCCAGTGTTTTTCCTGCAACTCCAATGACAATCCTGATACACGTGTGGTACCGTAACTTTCACCAATCAGGTACTTAGCGGATGTCCACCTGTTTTTACGAGTAACAAATGTACTAATCCATTCGGCCAGATACTTAATGTCTGAGTTAACTCCAAAAAATGTTGATTTCGGTATGGAGTCACTGGCAGCTCTTGAAAAACCTGTATTAACCGGTTCTATATAAACGATATCAGCCACATCCAATATTGAATTCGGATTTTCTTTTATTCCATATGGCTGAATTGGATATCCTTCATCATCTATCAGCAACCGGCGTGGACCGGTATAACCAAGATGCATCCAGCAGGAAGCTGCCCCTGGTCCGCCATTAAAGGATATCACCAGTGGCCTGGCAGCTCGATCCGTACTACCAGTTCTTTCATAATAAACATAAAATAATCCTGCCAATGGACGGCCTCTGTCGTCATAAACAGGCTGTTTACCCGCAGTTGCAGTATAAGAAATCCGCTGTCCTTTAATAGTTACCTGTCCGCTGGTAGTTACTGCTGAATCTATATTGATTTTCAGATTCTGTGCCTGTAGCGAAGTGGAAAAAATTAACCATATCATTAATAACCTTATCCCATGTTTCATTTGCTTTATTTTAATTTTTAGAAGTTTCTTTATAGTGTTAAGTTAACTGTAGAATGACGTATTTGCTATCAGCCGTCAGCTATCAGATATCAGCAGGAAACCTAACTGGCAGTGATCTGCCGATAGCTGAAACCTGATAGCTAATAGGAACTTCATGCTTGATTTCAGACTTAACTTAACACTATTGAATTATGAATTTAAAAATATTTGAATTTTTTAAACTCCAGAAATTAATACCATGCAGCAGTAATTATCAAACAGGAATTAAAATTCTCTAAGCTTGAGCGCTCCAGGCTGAGTTATTTTAAATCCTGTTTTTACTTTTTCATCATCAACCATTTTCTTTACATCGGCAAGCAATTTTTTGGCATCGTACACAATGCCATCTTTAACAGTGTACTTCACGCCACCAACCCGCACTACCTTGTTATTCTCTACAAGTTTGATTGCTCCGGTACCGTATAAACTTTGAAAATTCATTAGTGGATTCTCTTCGGTGATCACAAAATCTGCCAGCTTACCAATTTCAACGGAGCCGATTTCTTTATCCATTCCCAAAGCCTGAGCACCGTTTAAGGTAGCTGCTTTGATAACTTCCAATGGATGAAATCCTGCTTCACGCATCAATTCCAATTCACGGATATATGCAAAGCCGTAGAGCTGATAAATAAACCCTGCATCTGTACCAACGGTAACACGCCCGCCGCGATTTTTATATTCATTTATAAATGTCATCCAGAGGCGGTAATTTTCTTTCCATTGAATTTCCTTTTCGGTACCCCAGGTATGCCAGTAAGAGCCATGCGAGTTCCAGCTTGGAGTATAAAAATTCCAGAGTGAGGGCATGGTATAATCTTCGTGCCATTCAGCGCGGCGTGCCCGCATCAGGTCGCGGTTTGCATCGTAAATTACAAAGGTTGGTGAAAGTGTAAAGTTCAGTGAGATCAGTTCATTCATTACCTTGTTCCATTTTTCAGAGAAAGGCGTAGCGGCCTGTTTCCATAAAGTGCCGGCTTCTCCGAAGCGGTCTTCTTCATCCTGGTAATTATAATCAAGCGAATAATTCTGAACGGTCCGATCTGCAAACAAAGCTTCGGGCAATCCATACCAGTGCTCCATGGAAGTAAGTCCCGCCCTCGCGCTGTTAAGGACATTCCAGCCACCGACATAAGTTTGAGAATGGTGCATCTTGGAACGCAATCCCAGTTTTTTGTTTTCATCCAAAGCAGCGGTCATTATTTCCGGTGCAGAACCAAAAAACTTGATTCCATCTGCACCTTGTTTTGCATTGTTACGCACCCATTGACGTGCCTGTTCAGGAGTGGATATAGGCGTAGCACTTTTTGCACCAAATCTCGTGTACGCTTTTATCCGTGGCGCGGTAATTTCGTTGCGTGCGCTTTTTTCTTTTTCTTCCAACACCCAGTCCAGCCCGTTGCTGCTACCCGGATCTACAATAGTGGTAACCCCATGGGCCATCCATAATTTGAAAACATATTCAGCATTAGCACCCTGCGCTACTCCGCCAATATGTGCATGTGTATCTACAAAACCTGGCATTATAAACATGCCGGCAGCATTTAGTTCTTTCCCTCCTGCTTTCAATGGCGGTCGTTTAGCAGGATCAATGGGCAGGCCAGGAGTTCCAACAGTTAATACATCAACAATACGATTGTTCTCTACTACAATATCTACTGGTCCAATGGGCGGCGACAGCGTACCATTGATAAGTGTAGCGCCGCGAATGATCAACTGGTTGTAGGGGCCATCGCCTTCAGTTCTTGGCGGAGCTTTTAGTGGCGCAATTACAGGTGCCTGGCTTACAGAGACAAGATGCAAAAAAATGCTTATTACGATTAGGCTCAGGCAAGATTTAATTTTCATGAAAAATTTTATTAGTGATTACATGATCTGTAAGCGATTATCACCGGTTCCCCATCCTTCTAATCCTTCTTTAACGTTTCCTCGAACAGTTTAAAAATTCTTTTATATTGATCAGTCCAACTTGAAGGCTCCACAAAATTGTGATCCTCCAACGGGTATACTGCCAGCTCCCATTTATTTTTTCCTAACTCAATCAATTTTTGTGTTAAGCGTACGATATCCTGGAAGTTTACATTTACATCAACGATGCCATGGGTCATCAAAAGATTCCCTTTCAATCCTTCTGCAAAATATATGGGTGAACTTTGTTTGTATGATTTTTCATCGGTGACAGGTTCATTAAGAATATTCATAGTATACCTTGGATTATAATGGGCCCAGTCCGTGACGGAACGCAAAGCGGCTCCCGACTTAAATACTTCCGGTTCAGTGAACAATCCCATAAGCGTGAGAAAACCACCATAAGAACCGCCATACAAGCCAATGTTTTTTGGATTTACATTATACTTTTCAATTAACAGCTTAACCCCGTCGGTAAGGTCGGAAAGATCCTTACCTCCCATATGGCGGTACATACCCGTGCGCGTCTCGCGACCATAACCTGAACTGGCGGTATAATCTATATTGATAACCGTATATCCATTATCAACCAGTAAATTATTGAACATATATTCACGAAAATGATAGCTCCACATATAATGAACATTTTGCAGGTACCCGTTGGAATGTACGAACACAACAGCAGGTTTATGCGGATCAGGTTTTTGAGGACGGAACACCTGCGCATACACAGTGGTGTTATACCTGTTCTTAAATGTGATCATTTCAGGATCCTTCCATGAATAAGAATTAAATGCTGCGGATGTTGATTTTGTTATTTGAATTGCTTTTGCTCCAGGTTTATTTTCCTGCAGGTACAGTTCCCAGGGCTTTGTTGTATACGAGTATCTTATTGCCAGCCATTTTTCATCCGGAGAAATCGTTACTTCATTACCGCCTTTCATTGACGTAAGTTTAACAGGAGTTCCTCCTTCAACAGGTATGCGATAAAAATGAGTAATACCAGGGTGTTCAATATTAGCCGTAAAGTAAAAATTTTTTTTATCGTTCGATAATCTTAATGTAAGCACTTCGTAATTGCCCGAAGTTAATTGCTTTTTGTTACCGGTATTTATATTAACTGTATAAATATGCGAGTAGCCTGTTGCTTCGCTTTGAAAATAGATGGTGTTATTATCTATCCAGTTAAGATTGGATGAACCAAAGTAATTGGCAACACCCGGCCCTCCGATCCATGCTTCATCATGCTGGTGATCCAATGGAGAAAGTTTGCCACTGGACAAATCGAGTTTCATAATCCACCGGTCTTTATTATCCTGTGTCACAACGTTAACAACAACTGAAGAGCCGTCACCATTCCAAACCGGCCCTGTAATGGTTACCTTCCTGTCTTCATTTTTCCTAATTTTTTCTTCTAATTGTTTTGGATACTCTTTCAAGTACTCCGGTATGTTTTTAATGCCTGGTATTTCCTTTGTAGAAATACTATAAATACTATCCGATAGCTGGTTGTAAATATAGGTTTCAAACACCGGGAAGGGTGACCCTGCTTTTGTTCTGCCGTTTATTTCTTCGGTATAACCTGAACCGGTTACATAATTTGGAACGATAATATTTCTGCCCGCCTCTGGTTGTTTACTTATCCTGAATATGATAAATTTTTCATCAGGACTTAATACAATATTAGTAACTGTACTTCTTTCATCCAGATAAAATTCTTTAGGGATCTTTTTTTCATTTTCTTTACTTTCCTTATCAGTAAATTGCTGCTCCTTCTCCTGCTTTTTAATGATTTCAAAAACAGCCAGCTGGTCCTGTTTCAGCCATTCATCCTGTTTTGACAATAACCGCTCGTTATTCTTTTTAGTATGACTTAAATTAGTCAGCTGGGTTAGCATACTCCCAAAAAGGGAGATGCTATACAAGTTATCGGCTTTCTGAAACAGAACCTTAGTTTCATCGTTATTGAATACAGGATTGGTTTCTTTTTCAGTAGTGGCCATCACCACAGTTTCTTGTCCGCTTTTAACATTCTGAATAATAATATCTCCATTTCGTTCAAAAAGTATTTTTGAACGGTCTTTAGAATAAGTAAATGGTAGCCTGTTCACTTCTTTTTTATTAACATCAATTAATTTTACCGGCTTGGTATCACTCACCGTAATCCGGTATAGAGGATCCCTTAATTCGCATTCTGGATTCCAGTTGAAATAAACCGTATTATTATTCAAGCCCCATTGAACATTAGAAGGAGAAACCCCCATCCATTTAGCATCACGCATTATACTCTCCACAGTTAACGGTGCAACTTGCTGCGCAATGGAACATCCTGCAAAGAATATCAAAAATATAGTTAGTATTTCTTTCATGATATTAAGAGAACTGTTAATTATTGAGGCATATCGGTTTAAGAGAAATAATGTGAAATTATCTATCAACGTATCTTTGATAAAAAATTCCTTACGAAAGTCACACTGAAAGAGAGGAACGACCTGTGAGGTTTCCAAAAACCTCACAGGTCGTTTCCCTCTTTTTAGAAATTAATTTCGAACCCTCATTTCCTCAAACCTCAATAAATATCCCAAAACAATTTCGTCGTCATTAAATCATTTCCTATTTCAGTTGCCGCGGCTTTATAATTTGCGCCATTTAATGTTTGCTCGCTTATTGGATAGGTTAATCTTTTGGGAACAACATTAATAAAAGATCCGGCCGGCGCTGATAGTACCGGATAATCCAGTCGCCTGTATTCGGTCCAGGCTTCAAAACCCTGGTTAAAAAGTGCGATCCACTTCTGGTTGCCGATTTTTTGTTTCCACGGTCCCTTAGCTGTTAGATACGCAACATCTGCCTGGGCCAGGTAAGTTGTAATGGCAGCAGCAGTTACACCATAATAGTTCATGGAAGCAGTAATAGCTGCATTATAATGAGACTGCGCAGTTGCAGGAGTTCCAACGATTGAACGTTCAGCAGCTTCCGCCAATAAAAATTCAACGGTTGCATAATCCATAATAATTCCGGGAAGTGTGGGCAAATAAAACTGATCACCAAATTTGGAAAACAAATCATAAGTTACCACTGCACCGGAAGGAGCTCCTACATAAGCCCCATTTACACTGGTAAAGAATGTGCTGCGCCTTGGATCATTTAAAGAATTCATCAGGTCTACAAAAGGTTTAGCCCCAACAAAATCTTTCCTGTTACCAATTGCCAGGCTGGTCCACAGCGTATTGGTATTTGGCGCTGCACTTAAGTATTTAAACAATGCATTATCTGTATTTGCTGTAAACACGCCGGGTGCTGCGGCAATAACTGTTGCTGATCCAAGTGCAGCATCTTTGTCAATAATTCTCATCCCCATTTTCAACTTAAGAGAATTAGCAAATTTTTTCCACTTGGTAACGTTTCCATTATATACTATATCGGCATCGAAGCTGGTACCGGCGACATCAAGATTGTTAATTGCTGCACTTAACCTTTTAATTAAATCGGTATAAATTGTTTGTGCATCGTCATACTTAGGCAGCACATTTGTAAAGTCCAATGCTTGTGTGTAAGGAATATTACCAAAAGCCTCTACCAGAGTAGCGAATGCGTACACATTCATCACTTCAATTACTGCGAGCTGATTTTTTTGTTTGATAACACCTGCTGGTCTGACTGTAGGTGCCACGGAAGTTACTTTTTTACTTTCATCTAAATTTTTTAGTACACCCATGTACACGCTGTTCCACTGAAAACTGGAGTAGTAAGTGGTTCCTTCATTATAAGTAACTGATGAAATCTGCTGAACAATTAGCCGGGTGGTCTCAAACGGACTACCGGCTGCGCCATATGTTATACCATTCATTAAATCGGCCATATTTTTAGATGCCATATTAAAGAAGGCTTCACCGGAAGCTGAAGTTGCATTTTTAGTATCCTTATTTAAAGACTCTAAGTTCTTTGAACAGGAAGCAATTGCAAGTACTGAGAAAACAATTAATATTTTTTTCATGACTTACTGTTTAAAATTGAAGTTTAAGATTTATGCCGATGTCACGAGTGGTGGGAGGAACACCTGTCTGGTTACCCTGCAGGTTACCGGAGCTGGCTCCTGCTTCAGGATCTGCGAAGGGCAGGTTTTTATGAATGATCCAAAGGTTAGATCCAACAAGAGAAAGTTGTACGCCGGTTATCCTTGCCTTTGCTAATAGTTTTGGAGGCAGGTTATAAGAAAAGGCTACTTCTCTTAATTTAATATAGGAAGCATCAAAAATAAAATATGCCTGCGGAGCTTTAACGCTACCTAATGCATTGGTATAATTATCCATTGGTGTTCGCACTGTGTTTACTTTACCGGAAGCGTCAACACCTTGCAGTATGATGCCACCACCATTTGCCAGTGAATTACGAATGGGTTTTCCCAATTCGTTAAGTCCGGTTGTATAATCATACAATCCTGACCTGTTACCTGTGCTGATGTCAGCAGAAAATACATCGCCACCATGCTGCATATCAACCAGGAAGTTCAGGCTAAACCTTTTATAACTAAACTTGTTGCTGATTCCACCGTTCCAGTCGGGTGTGATATTACCAATGATATTGTTAGAAGCCGCTGTTCTCATATATTCACCGGTTGTTTGATTGATTTGTCTTTGCCCGTTAACATAAATAAAATTCGTTCCCATGATAGTGCCGTAGGGCTGGCCCACTCTTGCGTTAACTGTTACACCAAAAGAGCCTAGTTGCAGGTTATCCACTCCATCAAATAATGAAAGCACTTTACTTTTATTCTTTGCCCAGTTTACAGTTACATCCCAGCTAAAATTTTCTCTGCGTATAGGTGACCCTGTTAGAGAAACTTCAATTCCCCTGTTTTCTATTTCGCCTGCATTTACATACTTGGAGGAGTATCCCGCTGTGGAAGATATGGCCACAGGAAGAATTTGATTTTTTGAATTTGTTTTGTATGCAGAAACATCAATGCCTAGTCGCTTTTTAAAGAATGACATTTCTAATCCCGCTTCAAAACTTTCAGTATTCTCCGGTTTAAGATCCGGATTCTTCTTTACCGTATTTACAGAGTATAAAGGCACTGAACCGAATGGAGTAGGCTTGAGAAGAACATCTACCAAACTATTAGCAGGTGCGCTACTACCAACCTGCGCATAATTCAAACGAAGCTTGCCGAATGTAAGCGCCTTGCTCTTTATTAATTGAGAAAAAACAAAACTTGTCGCTATAGAAGGATAAAAGTAAGTGCTCTGGCTTGCAGGTAAAGTAGATGAGTGATCACTTCTTCCTGTAACATCTACATATAATATATTATCGTAACCGAATGATACAGCGCCGTAATAGCCATCCACTCCTACTCTTTCAGCAACTTCAACAGGCGCCGCCGGCAAGTCTTTCGAATTAGACAACGAATACAATCTATCCAATACCAATCCGCCATTTGTAATAGCATAGATGGAATTCAGATCATTTCTCCTGATATTTGTTCCTATAACCCCGCTGATATTTAATTTACCGGTGATGTTCTTATTAAAATTCACCATTAGATCATAGTTCTTTTCAAAGAAGTTTACATTATTGCGAATATATCGTCCTATACCATTTAAGGTGCCGTTGTTTCTTCTTTCTTCCTGAATATAAGAATAATTATCTACCGAGATCCTGCCTTCAACATTCAGCCAATCGTACACTTTATACTTTAAAGCCATATTACCGAAAAGACGTTTTCTTGTATCGGACTCATAATTTTCATAACGCTGCCAGTAAGGATTGTCAATTGTTCCACCTGTAAAGCCCGTAACATTTCTTCTTGTTTTGAAATAGATATCTTTTAATTCCTGCACATCAACATTGGTTACCCAGTAACGTCTGAAAACCGATACTACATTACCACCATTCATTCCTGATTCATTACCGGTTTCATTACGACCGGTAGCATCCGTGTTACTAAAATTTCCATCCACAGTAGCAGTTAATTTATCGGTGATCTTAAAGGAAGCATTAACGGCGAAAGTGCTTTTCTTTAACTCACTGTTAGGTAATAAACCTTTCTGTGAAAAATTTGTGTAGGAAAGCCGGTAGTTTCCACGGTCATTAGTACCTGCCATGGAAATGCTGTTGTTTAATGTTAGCGGAGTTTCAAAAAAAGTGATGGGTCCGTTCTTAGCATTAACCCAGGGCGTTCTTTTTAAATACGAAGGTGATTCAGGATCAAATGAATTCCATTGATATACCATCAAATTCGGATCGAACGGGGCGCCGTAAGAACCATAAGCAAGGGTGGTAACCGGATCAAGCACACCATCTCCATCAATATCCCTTTCTTCAAAAAAGTTATTCCTGTTTATTCCATACACTGCGCCATAACCAACGCCGTATTGATTCTGATAGGTTGGGAATGTTGATTTATCAACCGATCCCAGTGTTACACCTGAATTAACTGATATGGTAGCCCTATTACCTTTAGCCCCCTTTTTTGTTGTAATGATGATAGCACCATTATTCGCCCTTGATCCATACAAAGCTGTTGCTGCAGCGCCTTTCAGCACATTGACGGATTCAACATCATCAGGATTTATATCAGAGGCCATATTACCGTAATCATAACCACCACCGGATTGCTGTTGCCCGGAAGTATTGAAGTTTGAATTGTTTATAGGTACGCCATCCACTACAAACAATGCCTGGTTGTCACCTGTCAGCGATTTGTTTCCCCTGATAATTACGTTAGCCGATCCACCCATATTTGTATTTCGCTTGATTTGAATCCCTGCAATTTTACCACTGAGTGAATTTGCGATATTGTCTGTTTTAACTGTGTTTAAATCTTCAGCTGAAATTGACTGTGAAGCATAACCTAACGATTTCTTTTCCCTGGAGATTCCTAATGCGGTTACTACAACTTCCTGCAACTTCTTTTCATCACGACTTAAAAGAATTGCATATGCTAATTTACTGGTAACAGGTACTTTTTGAGTTGCATAACCAATAGAAGACAATAGTAATACTGCGTTAGGTGCAGCCTGTATCTTAAAGTTACCGTTCTTATCGGTTTGGGTTGCTAAAGCCGGGGAGCCTTCAATAGTGATTGTTACTCCTGATACTGGTCCTACTTCATCCCTTACAGTTCCGGCTATTATGTTGTTTTGCGACCTTGCCTGCCCATACGCAAATAAGAAAAAAAGGAGTAATGCTTTTTTCATAGTTATTAGTTTGGTTGTAAATAAAGAAGCCGCCAGAATGTTTAAAATTATTAAGTTAGCTAGTTAACAAATAATCTTTCTTAACATATTTAATATTTAAAAAAATAATATTTGATCGAAGTTAACCAATACTTAACAATTTTATTTATTTTTTATCGAAAAAAATTATAATATTTTATATAATAAAATGCTTTAATAATTTTATGATTATATAATTAAATATTTTATTAATATTTATATATCGAATACTTACTTTACTGTAATAATATTTATTATTGCATATTGCTGCTAGCTGTTAACTATATGATATCTATTAATCTATAATCCAGTTCTCTCCTGAAGCTGACCTTGCTTAGCTAAGTTACTGCGTGAAAGAAGCTAATGGCTAACAGCAAAAAATAAATAAATTTATACTTGTTACTATAATATTGTTTTAATATACACATCAATGTAATAATCAAAGCCTGGCACTTTTAAAATTCATGCTTGCATCTTGGTTATAGAAAGTTACTTTTCTTGCACCAGGTTATCATACAGCTGCATCCATTTGTATGTTATTTTAATAGTTTATATAAACATACAAAGGCACTTCCGTATAATAATTTAAACACCTCGTTGGATATAACTACCTTATTAAAACCTGTTTAATAAACTACTGCTTTAAAAAGAAATAAAGTGAGCTCTTTCTCCAGTGAATATCTTTGAAAAACTCTTCAGGAGCAGGTCATGTATCATTTAGAAGCTGCCAGATAAAATATTAAAACTTGGGCATCTTATGTTAATAAACTTCAACTTCAGAACTCTTAAACATGGTAATACGGATATATACATAATGATATGTAATTATTCTAATACAGCATCATCACTTGAATTTTTCAAAGGCGTAAATATCTCCCAATGATGACCGAATCCCCAAAAGGTAAGTGCAAATTCTACTATATAGTGAGTGGTATCCATCTCTGGAACTTCTCGTTTCGTATTTGATTATTGGCGGAGAAAAATTATAATTTGTCAACAATTTATACATCGAAAAAATGTTAATTCAATAACTACCTTTAGCATCAATAAATACCATTATGAAAAAACAAAATACTTCTTTCTTTTACCGCAATGGCCTTAGCGTTTTATTAATTACAATGATGCTCGTCTTTTGGTTTGGACAATTCTTCACCGGTTATAAAGAACATAATAAAGAATTGCAGGAATACCATCAACCAAAAATATCTGCCATTCAATATATAGGAAGCGGACACTTTATTTCTGCCACCTTTGAAAACTGGGAAAGTGAATTCCTGCAGATGGCGATATATGTTTTGCTAACAATCAGTCTGCGTCAAAAAGGCTCGGCGGAATCTAAAAAACTTATAGGTGAAGAGGGTGCAGAAGATGAAGAAACAGACAAAGAGCCTCAGCCTTCTCTCTCTGCACCCTGGCCGGTACGTAAAGGTGGACTTTGGTTAAAACTTTATAGCAACTCTTTATCAATAGCATTTTTATTACTCTTCCTTATTTCTTTCTGGTTACACTTTGCCGGTAGTTTAAAAGATTATAATGAAGAGCAGCAATTGAAAAGTAAAGCGGCCACTACCGGCATTGAATACATCCAGGATTCTCACTTTTGGTTTGAATCCTTTCAGAACTGGCAAAGTGAATTCCTTGCAGTTGCTTCCATTGTAGTATTATCAATATGGTTAAGACAAAAAGGATCACCTGAGTCTAAAGCAGTTGATGCTCCGCACGATCAAACAGGTGACTAGTATTATGTTAACCTTAAATTGACGCTCTTGCTGTCAGCTGTCAGCTATCAGCTATCAGCTATCAGGAAGAAATCTGGCAGACAGTGATCTGCTGATCACTGATCGCTGAAAGCAATTTCATGCAGCCTATGGTGAAGAAAGCAAACATCCACACCTTATAGGTTGGCTCACCGCACTCCTCCTTAAATTACATACATTGTGTTTAAATTTTAACCAACATTTATGCTATCTACCCGCCATGAAATTTTTATTGAAGTGGCATCAAATCTCAGTTTTTCTAAAGCAAGTGAAGTGCTTTTTATCAGCCAGCCCGCTATCAGTAAACACATGAAATTACTGGAAGCGTTTTATAATACTACTTTGTTTGAAAGAAGAGGCAGCACCATACATTTAACCCAGGGCGGCATATTATTACTGAATCGTTTGAAGGAAGCTAAAAAAATTCAAAATCAGCTTGAATTTGAATTGAGTGTGCTTAAAGATCTTTTAAAAGCAAAGGGTCAGCTGAAACTGGGTGCCAGCACTACAGTGGCGTTATACATCATACCCAAAACATTATCGGCGTTTCATCAAAAATACCCGGAGATAAAAATCAGCTTGCTGAACAGGAATACTGATACCATTTTAAAAGCATTGGTAGACCAGGAGATTGATATCGGAATTGTAGAAGGAAAGAAAAAGAAGCCCACTATATTATACCTGCCCTTTATGACAGATGAAGTAGTGGCTGTTTGTAGTGCTAAGAGTCCTATTGCTAAAAAAAGATTCCTTTCAATTTCTGAAATTAAAAATTATCCAGTTGTATTGAGAGAGCAAGGCTCAGGGACACTGGCAGCATTAAAGGACGTTCTTGAAAAGAATGGCATTAAATTGTCCGACCTGAATGTAACGGTTCGCCTGGCTGGAACGGAAGCACTGAAAAATTTTTTGATACAGGATACCTGTCTTGGCTTTTTACCTAAAGGCGCTATCCTCCGGGAATTGCGTGATGGTGACCTGGTAGCTGTAAAAATTGAGAAATTCCAGATATCGCGCGAGTTCTTTTTTATTCAAAGACACGGAATGGAAAACAACGAATTAAATAAGGTGTTTACTCGTTTTTGTAAAAATAAATTATAACTAAAAGTTATAGGCTATAATATAATCGATCTGCCCGGGTTATAGTTTCAGTATACTTTTAAGTATGCAAACATTAGCCAAACCGTTCACGTATGCCACTGCCCTCTTCTGCTCTCAGTGCGGTAAAGAATATGCATTATCGCTTTTACAAACCTATGCACATTGTTGCGATAAGCCGCTATTAGTTGGCTATGAGAATATGGATTTTTCTAAAAGTAAACTACCGCATCGGCCAATGAATATGTGGCGTTACAGAGAAATGCTGCCTGTGCTGCAAGATGATAATATTATAACATTAGGTGAAGGGTTCACACCCATTTTCTTACTGAAAAAACTGGCTGACAGGTTTGGCTTTTCTGATCTTTTGATGAAGGATGAATCATCTAATCCAACCGGCTCTTTTAAAGCAAGGGGCATAAGTGTAGCAGTGTCGAAAGCAAAAGAATTTGGAATCAAGCATTGCATTATACCTACGGCTGGCAATGCAGGCGGAGCTATGGCGGCTTATTGTGCAAAAGCTGATATCGCATGTACGGTGGTAATGCCTGCACATACTCCAGAGGTTTTTAAACAGGAATGCAAATTATATGGCGCTGAATTAATACTTATTGACGGACTGATAAGTGATTGCGCTAAAAAAGTAACAGAACTTAATAAAGACAGTCATTACTTTGATATGTCCACTTTAAAAGAACCTTACCGCTTAGAAGGAAAGAAAACCATGGGTTATGAAATCGCGGAACAACTTAACTGGCAATTGCCTGATATAATAATCTATCCTGCAGGAGGTGGCACTGGCTTGATCGGCATCTGGAAAGCATTTAAGGAAATGGAAACACTTGGATGGATAAGCGGTCCGCTTCCCAGGATGATTGCCGTACAATCTAAGAATTGTGCGCCAATAATACATGCGTTAGAAGATCCCCTAACCTGGAAAAAAACTTTTATCCCTCATGCAACAATTGCTAATGGACTGGCAGTGCCTTACCCATTCGGGATGAATATGATTCTTGATGTTTTAAAGGAATCCGGAGGAACCGCAGTTGCAATCGGGGAAGAGGAAATTATAAGCGGAGGGATTGAAATCGCCAAAATGGAAGGACTATTAATTTCACCGGAAGGAGCTGCAACCTGGAAGGCATTGCTTCATTTATACCAGAGTGGAAAAATCAGCTCATCGGAAAAGGTGCTGCTGTTAAATACCGGAAGCGGATATAAGTATATAGATAATTATACCAGGGAATAATTGATTCTTGCATTCATAGTCCGGCCTTGAAAGTTTTATTCTGAAGTGAAAACATTTTTAATCTAATCAGCTATTTCATTTAAACTGTCTAACGGTTTATGATATCGTCCTTCTCGTACTTTATATCTTTCAATCAAAGCGATAGCAGTTTTAAAATGCTGGTCACCAAATTTTTCATCTATCTTCTCTTTAAAGTTGTTAGTGAAACATCTTATGAGGAAAGTAATAGTTAGAATGATTATTGCTGTTTGTATGATTGCTTTCATTCTTTTGGTTTTTTAAACCTCCCAAGGAGATAATATAATCTTGAAATATCATGAGTATAATCTTTGTAGCTACTTATTGTGTTTGGTTTATAACGGAAGTTTTTTTAAACAGGCTGCTACGTTCAAAAAGTTCTGACAGGAAAAATGCGGATAAGAATTCTCTTTTACTTATTTGGGTAACAATTGTTGCCACTATTTTTATTGCTGTCTGGATTTCGATAAATGTGTATTCTGCTATATTTCGAAATCCGGCAATGCGATACCTGGGACTCAGTGTAATTATTATTGGCATTCTTTTAAGGCTTATCGCAGTTGTTAGCCTGGGTAAGTTTTTTACAGTAGATGTCACTATAAGAAAAAATCACAAATTAAAAAAAGATGGGCTTTATAAATATTTAAGGCACCCTTCCTATTTTGCTTCTCTTATATCTTTTATTGGTTTTGGCATTTCCCTCAACAACTGGTTTTCCTTATTATTAATAACAATCGCAATTTCAACTGTATTCATAATCAGGATAAGAATTGAAGAAAAGTTATTAATAGAACAATTTGGCCCAGAATATACTGACTACAAAAAGGTTACCAGTGGATTAATTCCATTTATTTATTAACTGGTTTTGGCACATTATAATTGATGCTGACAAGATATTAATGTTAAGTTAACCCAAAAGTAACGCGTTCTGCTTTCAGCCTTCAGCTATCAGCAATCATCAGGTCAATGTGTATAAAGTTTCCTCCTGATAGCTGACGGCTAATAACAAATACGTCAATTTACACTTAAAGGTTCACTTAATTTATAAGAAATTCATAACCTGGGATTGCCCGGTTTTACCGGCGCCTCAAAAGGATTTGCGCCATGCGATTTTAATTGCCGGCGGTATACCTTATCTCCACAGGTAACATACAGCACATCAAAATTAGCACCGCCAAAGCATACGTTGGATGGCGGCCCTGTAGGCAATGGAAGGATAACATTTACACGTCCTGTCTGGTCAAGTACCTGTAAGCCCAATCGGGTGGTTACATATACCCTGCCATCGCGGTCGCATTTCAATCCATCCGACCATGCATTATCATCAGTATCGGCAACATGCAGCCACCCGTAACGTTGTTTATAGGCAAGCGTTCCGTCAGCTTGTATTTTATAAATCCAGATCCAGTGAGAAGCTGATTCCGTTACGTACAGCTGGGTTTGATCAGGCGTTAAAGCAATACCATTAGCAAACTTCAAACCTTCATCCACTAAAACTTTCGCTCCATTTGGACGGATGAGATACAATTTACTTGGCTTTTCACGGCCATCAGGTGAGGTAACGTATATATTGCCATTTCTTGCAACCACCAGATCATTTCCCGCGGTAGTATCTGCTACAACTGTTTCTTTATCTTTTGTGTTATAGCTAAGAATTTGTTTGGTCTCTCCTGCCACTACATAACGGTTACCATCAGGGCCAAAACAGGTACCGCTTCCTCTTTTTGAATGCAGCGGTAGCATACTGACTTTTCCATTCAATGATATTTTATAAGTCTTTGAATTAGGAATGTCCTGGAAAAATATTTCACCAGCTGCATTGGCCACTATTCCTTCCGTAAAAGTGTACCCCTCTCCCGCAAGCTCCCAATCTTTACCGGGAACTAAAATATCACCCAGCATCTGATTTTTCGAACTTCCTGTATTTACCTTCTTTGGCCAGTCTTTCCATAGCCATTTCATTACCGAAGGAAAAATTGCCGTGCCCTGTTTACCGCTGTGAGCGCCTTCGCCCCAGGTGTGCGTTACTTCATAACCGGCAAATGTTAGAGAGCGCTCCATGGATTCATTTGCCTTAAACCAGTCGCCAGCATAAATATTATTATCGTTGGCGCCATCCTGCAAATAGATGCGTAGAGGTTTAGGTTCGTATTTACGTATTAGGGTAGAATAGATGTTTCCGCCACGAAGGCCTACATAAGTACCGATAGCGCTGAACACGCGTGAAAATTGTTGGGGACGTTCCCATGCAGCAGTGAACGCACAGATAGCGCCGCTGCTTGATCCGCCAATGGCACGGTCGTTGCCATTTTTTGAAAGATGTATTGCCCGGCCATCGCTTGTTTTATATTTCTCCACCTCAGGTAAAATTTCTTCCAGCACAAAACGCGCATAGGCATCTCCGAGACCATCATATTCAAAACTCCTGTTGAAGCGGTCAAGTCCGGTCGCGGTGTCGGTAGCTCTCAATCTTCCAGGCGTAATGAACACCCCGATTGTTACCGGCATTTCTTTGCTGTTGATAAGGTTGTCGAAAACCGTTGGGGCTTTCCACTGAATGCCATCCTGGTTTATATATACGCAGGCCGGGATTTCAGGTTTGTATTGAACGGGTACATATATCCAGCATTCGCGCCATGTGCCGGGAAATATTTTTGAATGATCAAAAGTAAATTTTATTATCTCTCCTTTTGGTACGCCTGATTGTTCTACTGAAGCGGGATCAACCGGATAGTCTGCTTCCTGAGAAAAAGCAATGGTTTGAATGAAGAGCAATATTATCAGTGCTAGATTTTTCATTTGGCATGAGCTTTTGTAAATGGAAAGTACTACTTTCTTTTCGTCATTCAAGGTAGGTGATAGTAATTTATAAGTTTAGGTTAACATCCAAATTTTGCGTTATCCTGGTACCGTCTTTTTTAAACCGTTCTATATATAAGGTAATTCTTTGCTTCGCAACACCAAGGTCAAGATTATTGAGGTTAATATTCAGCAGGTCAATAAACCATGGAATCTTTGTATCATTCAAAGTGTATACCTCTGCTATTTCAAGTGAGATAGGCAGCGTGGTAGTTTTGGAAGCATCAAACACATCTTTATTACTGGCTTCCAACAATTTTTTATATTCTTCATCCAGTAACTTTTTAAATAGTTCAGTTGTAAAAACAGTGCCTGCTTTTACGCCGGTATCATCATCATCTTCAGTAATTACCGCACCTTTATGAATCCATTCCCAAAGAATACTTAGCCTTATTTCGCCCGTAGCCATATCTTCCATAAGGTACAGGATATCATCATTACCAAAAAAGTCAGCAGACTTTAATGCCGCAGCCTGCATGCCTTGCCCGAAAGCGTTTCCATATTGTACTGCTACACTTATAAGGTTTCGTGCACCACGGATAGTAGTTGGAGCAGGATCAATTTTTCTCAGCCCTTCAGCATCCTGTTGCATATATGTCAAAGGCGGAAAATTTCTTCCCAGTTGATTTTTCTCTCCTGTCTTTTCCCATACCGGCCTAACAATATGAACCATTTTCCAATGCGCCACCCATTTTCCGCTGGCTCCGTCACGTTGTTCGCGTTCTGCACCTGCCACCGCTTTTTGCATGCTCGCTGATACGCCAGCCTGGGAGCCTACCGGAATGTTAGGTTCCATACCGCCCTGCCAGAGTGCAAAATTACCGTTCAGGTCAGGAGTATTAACAGCGCGTCTTACACGGTCTTCATAGTTGGCCATGTAGCCATAGGTCATTGTAATTGCTTCTATATTAGGATTGATAAAACCTTTATCCCATGCCAATGCATCGGCAACGCTGTTTATATAATCCCAGCGGCCGGTATTATATCCTACAAAATGTTTTCCTAATGAAGCACGTATTTCCATTAGCTGGTAAGTAGCCTCAAGTTGTTCTACAAGCAGGTAAACTTTGATAGCACCGATATCCAGTCCCAATTCATTTTCAAGGGCGGTAATCATTTTATTCCATAGAGCTGATTCACCAGCCGTCTGAATTTTTGGAAGGTATAATACAATAGACGATCCGTTCTTTTGTAGTTCCTGGTAATTATTAACTACATAAATCGTCATATCAACGATAGATGCAGCCATGGCAACATCAGCAGATTCAAAGATCTGGCGGTCATCCAGGTGAAGGCCGCGAACACGAAATATTTTTGTAGTGAAATCCAACTGTTCCATCCAGTTAGTAATTGTTTTATGTCCGAAGAAGCCCTGTGCCCAACTGTTCATTTCAGAAGCTACGTGTTCCGCAACTTTTAAAAAAACTGGGTTTTTATGAATAGCCAGTTTAAGGTTACGCTGGTTATCCAGAGACATAGTAGCAATTTGCCCTAAGGCATCTTCGCCATCAAACATCCAGCCATCAGCACCTGAAAGCAGTGCATAAGCAACATTGCGAATACCGCTTTCAACCGTTGCATTTGGTTTAGTTGCAGGACCTGTTCCCTGAATCCACTGCCTTTGCAGATCTGCGGGAACAACAGCTCCTTCGAACCTGCCATCACGGGCATCCTGCACTTTAATGGTTGTGCCTAGAATAATGCTTTCAGGATCAGGGAAGTTAATGTACGTATAATTTTGCTGGCGTTCCGTCCTTCGTTTGATGCGCGCTTCCATGGCTTGTTTAATCTCCTTATTAAAATGTGCCAGTGATGAAAGGGTTTTAAGCACTTGCGGCGTATAGACATCAGCGTAAGTTTCAGCCAGGTTATCACGGATTATGAAATTGTTGAAATTCATGGTGGGTGGTTTGAGCTATCAGCCGTTAGCTATCAGCTGTCAGGTTAGAAATAATAACAATCTAATTTAAAATAAATTAATATTCTGAAGTTAGAAATAAGGTAATGAATTCCTTTAAGTTTTTAAGAGCTTTGCGAAGTAAGCTTTTTGCTGACAGCTGATAGCCTTCCTCACTTTCCAGCAGACCTGACCTTAACAACTATTTTCTTCACCACATCCTGGCCATCTTCTTTTATAGATGGACGGTGGGCATTTTCAGGAAAGAAGATAAAGAATGTGCCTGGTGCCGCTGTGTATATCTTTCCTTCAGCATTCCAAAATCCAACTTCTTTTGCAGGATCATAGGCTGTCTTAACAGTTGCTCCTTCAAGCGATGCAACACCAATCTTTTCTTTTCCGGAAATCATGAGGTGAATATCTGAATAGTTCTGATGAGCCTCGTATTGTGTTTTACCAAATTCTTTTAAAGGTGCTTCCGTTACATTGGCGTAAACATCTTCCCCTTCTATCTGGTAATGACCGGCTTTAATGGCTTTCATATCCGTTGCTTTCAGATAAGCGAATGCCTTGTCCCAGCGACTTTTATTTGTGGCATACTGCCTTGCGAATGCTAACTGATCTATTGATTGATGCGGTTTCAGCTTCAATCCATGTAACCATTCATGACTGTTAAACCAGGTCTGAGCTTTTTTCTTTGTCCAGCTGGTGTCTGAGGGTATAGTACTTGAATTTGCAACTGCCGTTTTATACTGTACATTTTGATGACTGGCGGAGGTTATCATAAAACAGAGCTGTAGCATAATAGTTAGCATAACAGTGTTTTTGATTTTATCTTTCATAATATAATATTTGAAATTACAAGTCACTAAATTAATTTTTATGTTCGCACAAAGTAAGAAATAACCAACAAAGAGTGTTTACTTAAATGTATGAAAGTATTGCAAACAGGTTTCATAAAGTAGAATTAATTTTCAATAGGTTAAAACAGCCTCCGGCTTCTGAAGTCTTGGATGCTGACATCTTACACTACAATAGCAGACGCTGACTTCCGAAGTCTTGATTATCGACATCTTACACTACAATAGCAGATGCTGACTTCCGAAGTCTTGATTATCGACATCTTACACTTCAATAGCAGATGTTGACTTCCGAAGTCTTGATTATCGACATCTTACACTACAATAGCAGATGTTGACTTCCGAAGTCTTGATTATCGACATCTTACACTACAATAGCAGACGCTGACTTCCGAAGTCTTGATTATCGACATCTTACACCTCAGGTTCAGACTTCGAAAGTCTTAAATGAATACTCTGCCTCCTAAAGCTTGTAATTTATTTGTTTTAGAGATGTCTTATTCAAGACTTTCGAAGTCTGCGTTTGTATTAATAGCTGGTGAAATTTAAGACTTCGGAAGTCAGCGTTTTGCTTCGAATTTAAATAGAGGCACTCTCTTTTTAAGACTTTCGAAGTTTGCGTTTGTATTGATAGCTGGTGAAATTTAAGACTTCGGAAGTCAGCGTTTTGCTCCGAAGTTAAATAGAGGCACTCTCTTTTTAAGACTTTCGAAGTTTGCGTTTGTATTGACAGCTGGTGAAATTTAAGACTTCGGAAGTCAGCGTTTTGCTTCGAAGTTAAATAGAGACACTCTCTTTTTAAGACTTCCGAAGTCAGTGTTGTGCTTCGAAGTTAAATGGAGACACTCCCTCTTCAAGACTTTCGGAAGTCAGCGTCTTGGTTGAAGCCAGCCTTAAAACTTTAAAAGTAACCACCTTGTTTTTAAAAGCCAGTCTGCCCACATGCATAACTATTTATGTATTACTTTTAGATTTATCATAACAAGTACATCAAAGAAAATTATAATAGTATGCAATGGGATAAATTATTGCCGGTGCAACGTTGGGGTTATGAAGATCGCGCGCAGGAAGATCAGGAATTTGACCGTTCTCAATTTCAGCGGGATTACGACAGGATTATTTTTTCTTCACCATTCAGAAGATTACAGAACAAGACACAGGTTTTCCCTTTACCGGGAAGTATTTTTGTGCATAACAGGTTAACGCATAGCCTGGAAGTGGCCAGTGTAGGCCGTTCGCTGGGTAACATCTTTTACAATAAGCTTAAAAAGCAACAGCCTGATATTGACAAATCAATTCCGCTGATGAGTGAAATAGGCAACTGTATCGCTGCTGCATGTCTTGCCCATGACTTGGGTAACCCAGCTTTCGGACACTCAGGAGAAGCAGCCATTTCACATTATTTTACTAACGGCGATGGCAGTAATTTTAAAAGCGACCTTAAAGAAAACCAATGGAACGACTTGATACATTTTGAAGGAAATGCCAACGCTTTAAGAACATTGATCCATCCGTACATCGGTAAAGGTTATGGCGGTTTCTCCCTGACTTATGCTACACTGGCAGCTATTATAAAATATCCATGTGCGTCCGCCGCAGGTCATCAGGAAAAAAATATCCACCAAAAAAAATATGGTTTTTTTCAATCCGAGCAGGAGTCGTTCGTAAAGATCGCTTCTCTTTCAGGGATGCAACGAGTTCAGAACGATCCTTTGGTATACAAGAGACATCCTTTAGTATACCTGGTAGAAGCAGCTGATGATATCTGTTATAGTATCATTGATTTGGAAGATGCACATCGTCTTAAGATTTTATCTTATGAAAAAGTGGAGGAGTTATTATTACCATTATGCGAGGATGAAAAATTAAAAACCCGTTTACAGTCTATAACAGATTATGATGCAAAAGTTAGCCTGTTGCGGGCTAAATCTATCAATAAATTAATCGGACTTTGTTCGTCGATATTTTTTAATGACCAGGATAAGATCTTATCAGGTCAGTTTAACACAAGTCTTACTAGCGCTTTTCAGTCACCTTTTAAGGAAGCCTGGGAAACCATTATAAAAATTTCCATAGAAAAAATTTATAACCATCCGCAGGTAATCCAGATAGAAGTAGCCGGGTACAAAGTTATGGGAGGATTGCTGGAAGAATTTATTCCCGCGTTGATCAGGAATGATACGCACTATTATAAGAAACTGGTAGCCTTAATACCTGGTCAGTTCAGGCCTTCGCAGCCCGATGCATACTCAAAAATCCAGAGTGTGCTGGATTTCGTTTCTGGTATGACGGATTTATATGCGGTTGATCTGTATAGAAAGATTAAAGGAATTTCCTTTCCGGCTATTGTCTGAACTGTAATGAAATGATTGTATGACCTGTGATTAAATGATTTAATGATTATTATGATGTTGCCTCCTCTAATCACAGTAAGCATTAAATCATTTAATCACAGGTCAAAAACATTCTATAAAATGGAATAATTTTCCAATTGCTGGAAAACTACTTATAATAATTATTATTCAAATGGCACATTAACGCACAATTACCTAACTGGCATATCCGTTGTTGTTTTACAATTCGGCGACTGTTCACCCTAAACCTAATGATATGCATTTAAAAAATATTTCCTGGAGGGATGTCATCATAAAATGGATATCCAGGATATTTATTTGAAGAAAAACAATTAATAATTTTAGGCTTTGTCAAAGCTTACGCATTCTTTCATTTCTTTTTCAGTATAAGCCATATTATACTGCTTCAGAACATCATCAGGTACGCCGTTCCATTGATTAGGCCTGTTACCCATGTATCCAACATCCTTTGTACCTATTTCAGAAGTATAAAAACCCGTAGCAGTTAAATTACGCACCAGGCTGAAAAATGCAACACCCTGTGCCATCCCTGGTTTTACTTTTTTTGGCCAGGCTATATCATCCACCATTTCAATTTGCTGTTTATTGGAGCAATCCTTAAAAGCTTTTTCATAACGCTTGAGGCATTGCATATCAAGCCAGCGCAAGCCGCCGCGCATAGGAGTTTGCTGCTCGGGCGTATCTTTAACTATAAACTCTATAAAGTCAGGCACCTTTGCATCTGAAGCACTGCCACTTACTGCATCCTTTGGAATAATAATATCACCAAGGATAGTGATAGTAGCCATTTCCTCCGGTGTAAAAAATTTATCATTGTTTTTGATTTTATTATTGGCAAGCACTTCTTCCTTCATCCTGTCTGCGTTAGCAGTATTATCATCTGCCGCTGACTTTGCTGTTACTTTTTTATCTTCCGTGTTTTTACAAGCATCCAGTAAAACACCGCTGGAAAAAGTTCCTAACGCAATTGCTTTGATCGATTTCCTTCTGTCCATGTATTGTAAGATTTAAAATTTTTAATTCTTTTGCTATCAGATGTCAGCTATCAGCTATCAGGAGAACAGTACCTTATGATCCGTTCACCTGATAGCTGATAGCTGACATCTGATGGCTTTCAGCACTATATATTTTGTTTTTTCAATTCATCCACAATATATTCAGAAGCCCGCATTGAAAGGGCCAGTATGGTCCAGGTAATATTTTTATCAGCCTGCGAAACAAACTGGCCACCATCTACACAAAACAGGTTTTTAACCTCATGTGCCTGGCTGTATTTATTTAACGGAGCTTTTTTTGGATCGTTGCCCATTCTTACTGTTCCTGCTTCATGAATGATATTGCCGGGTGCATGCAATCCGTAATTATTCTCCTTCGTGGCATCTCCACCCCAGGTTACAACAGCACCCATATTGTGCAATATTTCTTTAAATGTTTCCTTCATGTGCTTAGCCTGGTTGATCTCATAATCTGCCCATGTTGTATGAAACCTTAAAACAGGAATACCAAATTTATCAACTACCGATGGATCTATTTCACAATAACTGTCTTCTCTTGCAATACCTTCACCACGGCCAGCCATCCCTACGTGGGCACCAAAAAAGTACCGGTAATCTTCTTTGAGGGAAGCACCGTAGCCACCGGCTTCTTTTTGAACTCCCTTTACTTTATAAGCACCATTAAGATTTTCAATTCCCCAGTTAAAGCCATACAAAGGCTGACCAAATCCTCCGCCATATTCAATATGATAACCGCGCGGGAAATCCAGCTTTTGTTTTTTGTTATCAAGCCACCACGGTGTGTACACGTGCATACCTCCCACCCCATCTTCATTGTAACGCTTTCTATCAAAAAGAGCCGGGATGATGCCACCCATGTCTGCGCCGGTTGAATCATGCAAATATTTTCCCACTACACCACTTGCATTTGCAATTCCATTTGGATGTTTGGTTGATTTTGAATTCAACATTAGCCTTGCGGATTCACAGGCACTTGCGGCCAGGATGATAGTTCTGCCACTCACCTGGTATTCCATCATATCATCTTTATTGATGTATGAAATACCTGTAGCTAACCCTTCGTTATTAGTTAACACTTCCCTTGCCATTGCATTAGGTATCACATCAACATTACCTGTTGCCATGGCAGGTTTTACTAATACTGATGAGGAAGAGAAATCTGCATACACTTTACAGCTACGGCCACATTGCGCGCAGTAAAAACAGGAGCCTCGTTCTTTGTTGACAGGTTTTGTAAGAATAGACAAACGGGAAGGGATAACCGGGATACCCATCCCGGTAGCGGATTTTTTTATAAACAGTTCATGCAGTCTTGGCTTTGGTGGTGGCAGGAAGATGCCATCCGGATCATTGTATAATCCTTCATTTGTTCCAAACACACCGATCAGCTTATCTATCTTATCATAATATGGTTTTACATCTTCATAACCAATCGGCCAGTCATCACCTAAACCATCTATGCTTTTTCTTTTAAAATCATTAGGACCAAATCTTAGCGAGATACGTCCCCAGTGATTAGTTCTGCCGCCCAGCATCCTGGCGCGCCACCATTCCCACTTAGTTCCCGGACTTTGAGTGTAAGGCTCACCATCAATCTGCCATCCCCAGTAGCAGCCATCAAAATCACCAAAAGGCCTGAACTTAGTACTTGCGCCTCTTCTTGGCGATTCCCATGCATTCTTCAATTGCGCTGAATTAACAGCAGGATCATACATAGGCCCTGCTTCAATCAAACAAACTTTTAATCCGGCATTGGCTAAAACGTAGGCAGCCATTCCACCTCCGGCTCCTGATCCTACGATAACCGCATCATATTTTTTTGATTGCTTTTTAATCTGAAGATCTCCCATGAAACAATTAGTTTAAAATTTACAGTTGTGCTTCGAAGATAATTATGTTTTATTGCCGGGCAAAAGTTTAATTGTTTTTTAGTTAGAAGTATGGTGTAATGTTCAACAGCTTGTTATACCCTATTGAACTTATATGGATATACCTTCCCCGACGCCCATTGAGCTACATATAAATTCTCATCATTATCCACCAATACATCATGAGGATGTACAAATATTTTTTCTGCTTGCGACATAGGCTGCAGCTCTTTTCCTTTATACTCAGGTTTTGATCCCCCTATATTGGAAACTACTTTATTGTTCTTGTCGAGAATAGTAACAAAACCGGTACCGGCTGCCTGAAGATTAGGTGAACGCAAAACGGCAGCATATAGATGGTCGCCTTTGATATTGGGTCTGCAAACGCATGCTCCGGGAAGTGCAATAACTTCTATCAGTTTGCCATCCATTGTAAATCTTTTGAAGCAATTACGGGTGCGGTCTGTAATAAGTAATGTATGTTCTTTCTTCCGGGTATCTATGGTAATGCCGTGAGCATTATCAAGGTTCTCCGGTTTATCTCCCTTACCGCCAAAGATGTTTTTTAGTTTTCCATTAGAATCATACAGCATGATGAATTGCGATCCATATCCATCGGCAATATAAAAATCTCCATTATCCAAAACCGTTGTTTCGGTAGGAACAAAAGCTTCCTTCTTTTCATATTTTCCGGTATCGGCAGGATAATCTATTGTCAATAATATTTTCCCATCGATAGTAGTTTTATACACCTGGTGTTTGTTGGTATCTGTGATGTACAAAAAATCTTCCCCGTTTGCTTTGTGAATGGTTAATCCGTGTGCACCCGGAAACTCATGTCCCCAGGAATCTAATAGCTTACCTGATTTATCATAGATAAGAATATTGTTTTTTGTTTCATTGGTAAGCAGCAAAATTCTTCCCTTACTATCCTGTATCATTTCATGGCAATCATTCACCGGGTATTTTGAAGAATCCAAAGTTCCCCATTTAATATCCATCTGGTATTTCATTCCATTATGGCCATAAACAGGCTCTTTGTTTTTTGCAAGTAGCCCATTGGCAATTACAAGTCCGCCGGTTACCATGGCTGACTGCTGAATAAATTTTTTCCGGTTCATAATTGTTTGGTTTTTGTTTGAAAGCAACGTTTGTTTTGCTGTCAGCTATCAGCTGTCAGCTATCAGGAGAACAAGATAATGCATTTGCATATTTTGGTAAGAGAGATTTTTTAGGTGCGATGAATGCCCAGTGAGGTTCGTAATGGGCGCCTTGTGCAATCCATTGTATTATAATGTCGATTTCTGTTTCTGTTGCAACAAGAGCAGATCATCAGCAAAACAAACAACTCTTTCATAAGCAGGCTTTAAAACGCGTGCTTAATATACGGGAAAAGCATGAAAATTTTTGAGGTTTTAAGTTTCACCTATAAGGTTTTAATCCAGGTTCTTTACAATTCGAAATCAAACCTTATAGGTTTAAAGGCGGGTTTTATGAATCTGTGAGGTGTGAATTTAAAGATAAGGCTGCTTAACACCGGTAAGATAACGCCTTTACACCTATAAGGTTTTGAAAACCTTATAGGTGTTTATCAGCAAAATCCAGGTACTGGCTCCAGTCATAATCGGTTACATCATGCTTGCCCGTACGTACATGATAAGCTATCTGACCCATAACCGGATGATTGGGTGCGGGCCATTTATCTGTTGGTAATCCATCTTTTGTAAAAAGTTTATAAACAGGTTCAGCAGCTTTCGCTCCCTGGAACTCTCCTTCAGGATCTGAATTGGTATCTTCAAGAGCACTGGCAACATATACCGGACGAGGTGCCACTAATGCAATAATCATATGCTGATCGAAAGGAAGAATGCTGTCCTTATCCATATAGTTCCTGAAATTGTTACAATACCAATGAGGAAAAACGGTGTTAAGTCGCCTGATCTTCTCACCTATATTTCGATGGAATAATTTTGCACCGCCAGCACCTGATTCATTGCTGATCACCATTGCAAAGCGTTCGTCTTTAGCCCCTGCCCAAAGCGTTGCTTTACCCAATCTTGAAAAACCAAATACAGCCACACGTTTACTGTTAATATCTTTATCGGTTTCAAAATAATCCATAGCACGACTTAATCCCCATGCCCATGCAGCTATAGTACTGAAATTATCACCCCTGCCCTGCAGCTCAGGATACATAGCTTGAACACCATTTATAAAGCCATCATCAAAATCAGGATCCAGGTCACCGCAATAAATAGTTGCAATGCCATAGCCTCTGTCAATAATTTTCTCTACAGGGAATAATTTTGATGTAGTGCCACGGGAAGAATCTGTTGCATGGTTATCTACCGTGCCTCTTGTTTTTGGCGCCATCCAGCTTTTTGAGAGCCGGATTGCCGGATCGGCATTGACAGACTGGTTGCCCTGAAAATTCAGTTCTACAAAAACAGGAGCAGGTTGTTTTGATTTGTTAGGCAGGTAGATAAGGATATCCATCTGCGGGCCATCTTCTTTTCCAGTAAAATAAACTGTTACTTGTTTACGAATGGCTTTTCCGTTAAGAGCTTTATTATCATTATCAAATACTTTGAATGTCATAGCAGCCGGACGAGCCGGTGACTGTCCGTACATTTGAGATGAAAATATTTCCAGCAATTCTTTGCGCCTGGCATACCATTCCCTGGTATTGGTTACTTTTTTACCATTGATATCTATGAGCGGATCTGGCAGTTTGTACGCCGGTTGCGTAAATTGCTGAGCTTGTGAAAAAGCTGTTGACGCTAGAAATAAATGAAGCAGGAAGTATCTTACAAATAAACGCTGCAAGCTGGTGTGAGATATGAGGTTTATTTGCATCTTTTTATTTATTTATTTATTTTCTATAGCCTGCAGATACCTGCTAAAAATAGCATGAATTAGCTATTTTAGAGAATGTTTTTTTTAACAACAGAGGGCAGATCCGGAGAGGAGGAAGAGGTTACGCAGAGGACGTCTCTGTGTAACCTCTTCCTCCTCTCCGGATCTGCCCTCTGTGTTTATAAAAAAAAGACTATCTTAAATCTTACCTACCATAGACAACTTATAAATCTTGCCTGTAGTACCTGTCGGGCCTTGCACGCCGGATGTCATCAGGTATATTTCTCCATCAAGAGTTTGTCCGAATCCTTTTAGGTACTGCCCTATATTATCAGGATAATTTTTTAATGAAATGGGGTCGAAGGACCATAACCCTGTTTCTTTCCGGTTTGCTATATAAAGTTTACCATTCGGAACACCGCCACCCTGTGCATAGACTCCAAAAACGTAACGACCGGCAAAGTCATGAATCTCTTTACCCCTGTAAACATAACCACCTATAATGGCAGTAGCTAAACCACCAACAGGATTAGCAGCATTCGCCATCTCTATAACCGGATCTATCAAAGGATTACCGGCAGTATCAACCATCGGACATGAAGGACGTTCAAGCCTTGCTGTATCTGAATTAAAACAATGAGTGCCTTCCTTTACATTCCATCCATAGTTACCACCTTTTTTTACTATATCAATTTCCTCCCACAAAACCTGCCCGGCATCGCCTGCGAACAATTCATGTGTTCCACCCATGTCAAATGAAAAGCGGTAGATATTGCGAAAGCCATAAGCATAAATTTCAGGTAAACCCGGTCCTTTAGCAAAAGGATTGTCTGCAGGTATTTTGTAGGGACTTCCGTTGTTGACATCAATACGTAAAATGTTTCCCAGAAGGTTAGCATATACATCCTGTCCGTTTCCGCCGCCATTTACCTTGTACCAGTCAGGAACATGTCCAACGGGTGTGTCATTCGATCCACCACCGTCACCTATTGAAATATACAGGTAACCCTCAGGACCGAAAGCAATAGTGCCTCCATTATGATTTGACTGGGGATGATCAACTTCAAGAATCACTTTTTCAGAACTCATATCAGCTTTATTGGTATTACCTGACGACACTTTAAACTCCGAAATCCGAACCACGTTATTCCAGTTAACTCCCGGTGCGGGACCACCAGACCGGGGTGGTGCGGTATAAAAAATATAGAATTTACCATTTGTATTGTATTGGGGATGGAATGCAAAACCAAGTAAGCCACGCTCATCGTATGCGGCAGAAAGCGTAACCATCTTACTGCTGATGTCAATAAAAGGTTCTGGTAGTTTAGTGCCGTCGGCAGATATGATCCATACCTTTCCAACCTGGTCTACCACAAATAATCTTTTGGTTCCGTCCGGTGATTCACTTAATGCTACCGGTGAAACCAGATTTTCAAGTACCAATTCAAGTCCCGGAGATTTGGCCTCACCCGGATTTGGATCTGGTTTCTTACAACCGGGAATTACCAGCGTGCTTACTAACAGGATACCCCATAGTACTCCAGCAAACTTGCCGCCCGAACCAAAACCGGCAAAGTAATTTTTCATTCGAATTGACTTCATAAAAGTTTAATTTAATAGTGAAGAATAATCAGGGAAATTCATTGTTTATACTTCCCGCAATCGTAAACGATATTTATACGTGGGTTTCATTTGGATGGTTGCTTGAAAGTAATGGTTAATTGTTAACGGGAAGTGGTTGTATTTCATGAAGTTTTTAAAATTTGTAGACATAGGAAAGATGTAAACAAGTTTTTAAAACGACTCCGGTAGTCTTGAATGGTGTTTAAAAAATTTATAATGCAGACGCTGACTTCCGAAGTCTCAAATTTCACCAGCTTTCAATACAAGAGCAGACTTCGAAAGTCTTTAATAAGGTATCTCTGAATTATCACACTAAAAATTCAGTGTCTTCATTCAAGACTTTCGAAGTCTGCTCTTGTAGGATAAGATATAGACATTCAAGACTTCGGAAGTCAGAGTCTGTTTCGAAAGGTTAGAAAATCTAACCTGAAAACTATTTCACTTCCTGCAATATTGGCCACCCGTCTGCATCCCATTTAATTTGCTGAATGATCAATTTAGACCTGCCACGGTCTTTGGCATCGTAACCATGAAAAATATTGTAATCGATTCCATCAAATGTATATACAGCATTATGCCCCGCTCCATACCAGTCAGCATTTCCTTCTACCGCTAATGTTCCCCCGCCCATATTCATGGCCGCACCGTTCTTGTCCAGAAAAGGACCGATAACATTTTCACTTCTTCCCACTACCACTTTGTAATTACTTTTTTCAGCGCGGCAACAGTAGTCGTGTGAAACAAAAAGATAGAAAAATTGACCCTTTTTAAAAATAAACGGGCCTTCAATAGCCGCATTACCAGCTGAAGTATCCGCATTGGCAAAATCTCTTGACCGCCTTGCAATGGTATGCCAAACCTGTGGCTCTGCTATGGATAACAGATCATCATTTAATTTTACAAGCTTGATGCCTTCCCAGAAAGAACCGAATGATAACCAAGGAACATTATTATTGTCTATCACCAGGTTCGGGTCTATTGCATTCCATTGATCTCTGCCGGGAACCGATTGTATTACCTTACCCATATCTATCCATTTAAAACCGGGTGCGCTCCTATCAAGCGTTTGGTTGACAGCAACTCCGATGCAGGAGGTATTCTTCCCGAAAGCTGATACCGCATAAAACAGGTAATACTTACCGTTATGGTAACTAATGTCAGGAGCCCATATAGATCCTCTGAAAGCCGGAATCGCTTTTACAGCCCATTGCAACGGCTTGTCGAATACTGGTTTTTCTTTTCGCCAGCTTTGTAAATCCTTTGATGACCACACACTGATTCCATTACCGGTGCAGAAAAGATACCATGTATCTTGTTGCTTTATCATAACCGGATCATGAACAGATGTCTGACGTGTTGGCAATACGGTTCCTAACGGTATGGGTTGGGCGCAAACAGATGTAAGTGAACATGCAAGATGTAAGAAGATGAGTAGTTTATCATATGGAAGTGTATGGAGCATAAGCTATTTAATTCCTAATTGCCTTTGTATCTCTTCCAATGTTCTTCCTTTTGTCTCAGGAATAAAACGCCAGATAAATATCAATGAAAGCAGCATCATGAAGCTATAGAACACAAAAGAATAAAAACCTCCGTTAGCACTTCCTTCTACAATTACAGGGAATGTCCAGGAGATGATAGCAGCCATGATCCAGTGTGTGAAACTGCCTAATGAGCCGCCTTGCGAACGAACTGAATTTGGAAAAATCTCCGATATAAAAACCCAAATAACAGCGCCTTGTGAAAAAGCAAAAAAAGCAATAAAGCCAATCAGGTAAATAAGTACATGGCCGTTGCCGCTTATTTCACCTGAGAATGCGTTTGCTGTTAGTCCCAGGAAAATGATCATGCCTGAGGCGCCGATAAGCAACAATGTTTTACGCCCAAATTTATCTATTAACGACATCGCCAGTAATGTAAAAAATAAATTAGCAGCGCCAATGTAAACCGGTTGCAAATAAGCATCTGCTTTACTGAAACCTGCCATTTCAAAAATGCGCGGAGCATAATACAAAATTGCATTGATCCCCGAAAGTTGGTTGAACATTGCCAATGCCACTGCAAAGAATATGGGTTTTTTATATTTCCCATTAAATAATTCTTCTTTAAAACCGGTTTTTGACAATTCATGTTCTTCACGAATAAGTGCCACAGCATCGGGCTCTCCTGTTCTCGCGAAAATAGCTTTGGCTTCTTCATCCCTGTTTTTTAAAACAAGCCAGCGCGGACTTTCCGGAATAGTGCGCACAAGAACAGCAAACAAACCCGCAGGGATTACCATAATTCCTAACATCCAGCGCCATGAGTTTTCACCCAGGTCAACAAAAAGAAAGTTGGTGAGATAAGCAATAAAAATACCTGCAACAATATTAGTTTGAAAAAGTCCTGCAAGCCTGCCACGGATTGCAGCCGGAGCAATTTCAGAAATATACATAGGTCCTACCACTGAGGATGCTCCCACAGCAATACCTCCAATAAAGCGAAAGGTGATAAAAAGAACCCAGACTGAAGTAGATGCACAACCTATTGCAGATAAAAGGTACATGATTGCAATAGCTATAAGTACTTTTTTACGGCCATATTTTTGTGCAGGAGCACCTGTTATCAATGAACCAAGAACCGTTCCTATCAGGCTGGCTGCTACTGTAAAACCCTGCCAGAAAGAACTTAGCGACCACAATCCCTGGATTGTTTTTTCAGCACCTGAAATAACAGCGGTTTCAAATCCGAAAAGAAAACCTCCTAAGGCTGCTATCAGCGAAATGCGTATTGCATATCCGTACCCTTTAGTACTAGCCGGGATTGCTGGGTTTATAGTGTTGTTTTCAATGTTCACTTGCATCGTTTAATTGTTATGGCGTTTAAAATTTATTCTAAGATAAGGTATATTACAAGGGATTCCCTTGTTCTAAGAATTTTTAACCACGGACAAATACAAGAGGTAACACGGAGGTAACCCAGAGGCGGTTAACAGAATGTATGTTTCTTATTATTCAAGGCTTTCGTATCTATAATGTAGCATTCAAACTTTTTCCTTCCTGTAGTTTTTTTACACGTAATAATGCTTCCAGATAATAATAATCTGCATAAATTATTGACGCGTCTATTTCGGTACCCTGGGGCTCATTGCCCGTGCTATGCAACAAGAAAGCATTATTGACATTACGACTTTGATAAGTATCAGAGGAAAGTATTAAAAGCATTTGCGCTGCCTTTGAACGGTAAATGTCTGCTTTGGATTTATCGGCTACAAAAGTAGAAAGTTCCAGTAATGCCGATGCTGCTATTGCTGATGCTGATGCATCCTTTGGTGCATCAGGAATGCCGGGCGCACTAAAATCTCAGTATGGTATCAGATCGTCAGGCAGCCTGTTTAAATAAACATCGGCAACATGCTGTGCAAATTCAAGGAACTGAGGATTTTTCGATTCCCGGTAACACATAGTAAAACCATAAATGGCCCATGATTGTCCCCTTGCCCACATGGAATTATCTTTGTATCCCTGGTGTGTAATTGCTTTTATTTTTTTTCCTGTAACGGTATCGTACACCACAACATGATAAGAAGAATAGTCAGTACGGAAATGATTGTGCATAGTTGTTTCCGCATGTTTGATAGCAATATCATAAAGCTTTTTGTCTCCACCGTTTTTGGAGGCCCAGAATAATAATTCCAGGTTCATCATATTATCTATAATGGTATTATGCGGCCAATCTTTTTCCTTTAACATAGCGGGCCATGACAAAATGGTTCCTACTAACGGGTTAAACAAAGTAGCAAGTGTATCAGCAGCAGCGAGTAATATATTTTTGTATGATGTATCACCAGTTAACCTGTAGCCGTTTCCATAGCTGCAATATATCTGAAAACCCAAATCGTGACCGGTTGCTGATTGATAAGCAAGTGGTTTTAAAGAACGCATAAAACTATCTGCCTTGTTTTTCCAGATTGGATTTTTAGTGTTTTCATATTCATACCAAAGTACTCCGGGCCAGAAGCCGCTCGTCCAGTCGTTAACGGGAACATATATCCAGTTTGTGTCACCAAGATTTATAGTGCGGGGCATTTTCGTATAATCATTACTATCTGCCTTTGTTTTTAACGCCTGGCTGGCAGTATATTTCAAAGCAGTTCCAGGATCAAAGGAAACACTGCTACAGGAGCCGAAAAATAAAACTGTTACTGATACTTTCAAAAACCAGGATGCGAATAGTTTCATTATTATGATACTTTATTCAATATTAATGTTTTTTAAAATGCCATATTACTGGCTGTAAAAAGATAATGGTCTATAAAAGATAGGTCAAATTTATTATAACATAATTTCCAGCCTATTCTCATAACTTAGTGAAATGTTTCAAATAAGTCAGCTCAACTTATTTCCGGTAAAATCTCTTGGCGGATGCTCCATTCCTTCGGTGCATATCACAGCAACCGGATTTAAATACGACAGGCGCTGGATGCTTACAGATAAAAACAACAAATTCCTTACACAGCGCGAGTTGCCTGCTATGGCACTTTTAGTTGCCTCGATTTTGAATGATACATTGCGGATTCAACATAAGCATGATGAGAATATAGTATTGCAGATCCCCTTGCAACCAGAAGAACAGGTATTTAAACGTGTTGAGATCTTTGATGATTACTGCGAAGCACAATGGGTTAGTAAGGAAGCAGATGAGTGGTTTTCGGAGGTATTAAAAATTAACTGCCAGCTGGTTTATATGCCTGATGCAACTCAACGCCTGGTAGATGCGGGTTATGCTAAAAACAAAGAAACCACCACATTTACAGATGGATATCCGATACTTATCATTGGCCAGGAATCGTTGACTGATCTGAACAGCCACATGCTACATTCTTTACCAATGGACCGCTTCCGGCCTAATATTATTTTTACAGGAGGACAACCTTACGAAGAAGATTTGTTTGAACATTTTAATATTGGATCTGTTGAATTCACAGGAGTTAAACGATGTGGCCGGTGCATTATAACCACCATTGACCAGCAAAGCCTGGATATCGGAAAAGAACCATTAAAAACGCTTGCCACTTACCGGTCTGAAAACAACAAGGTCTACTTTGGAAAATATCTGTTGCACAGAGGTGAAGGCATCATACAAACAGGAGAACAAATTATATTAACAAAAAAGAAACGAGACGGTGAAATGGCATCATAATACGATGCGCCGGTTATATTACTAAAGAATAATAAAAACATGAGAGTACAGGTATTTGCAGTTATGAAAGATTTTTTCGAAAAAGAATTTGAACTTCAGGAAAATATCAGCAATATCCCCGGTTTAAAAGAACGTCTTATTCAATTGAACCCTGCTGCCGATAGCTTACTGAACATTTGCCGTTTTGCGGTTAAGGACGAATTCATTGATAACGATTTTCAATTACAGGAACATGACACTATCTATATTATCCCGCCGGGAAGCGGTGGATGATCCGGTATATATAACAGAGGCACCTCTTGATATAGCAGCCTTACTGGCCGGGGCCCATCATCCTAAAGCAGGTGCTATTGTGCTCTTCAGCGGGGATGTAAGAAATCATAGCAATGGAAGAGATGTTGAATACCTGGAGTATGAAGCACAGGTTGCCATTGCATCGCGGCTGATTGCAGAAGTTATTACAACAGCTACATCAAAATGGGATCTTACCATAGCCCTGGCAACTCACCGGATTGGAAAGGTGCCTGTTTGTGAAAGTGCTGTGGTAGTTATAACGGCCTCACCACATCGCCATGAAGCGTTCACCGCAAACCGTTATATTATCGACCGGATCAAACATGAAGTACCTATTTGGAAATGCGAATTTTTTACAGATGGCACTAAAGAATGGGGCGGCAATTGCAATTGCCATACAATTACAGGAGAAGTAGGAAAACATGTATATGAATTATAATTCAATTTCATGGAATAATGCATGTTGCTATCAGCTATCAGGAAGAATATATGTACTTGTATTGATTACTGACGGCTGATAACTTTTAGTTAATAAGCGAAGGGTAAAAATCATCTGCCCAATTATAAGTGAGAATTGAATTAAGACTTGTTAAAATTTTAGTAAAGGAATCAGGCTTAACCAGATAATAATTTGCTTTATTATTGTAAGATATTTCTTTATAATCTTTACACGTTGAATATATAATTACAGGTATGCCGTCATATTTTTGAGCAGACCTTATATTTTTTAAACAATCAACTCCATTCATAACCGGCATGTCTATATCAAGAAATATAAAAGCTGGTTTAATAACTTTAATCAGTTCCAATAAGTTTTCTGAACGATCAACATGTAAAATACTATACAGTTCAGAAATTTCATTAACTGCTTTCTTGAATAAGAAGAAGTCATCTTCATCATCATCAACATAAACGATTAGCTGCATTTGTGGTACAATTAAATAGTAACATGGTTATAATAATTTAAATTAATACTTTTGAAAATATTTGAAAAAATTTTCAACTATATTAAATGAGTTATAATCGTTTATACTTATCAGGCATAATAACTTTTCCCTTTATTTAGTATATTTCCTTTAAATAATAACCAATTAATATGTATTACCAACAATACCAGTGTCGTGTTAAGCATATTGTGTCGTATTAATTGCTGTCAGCCGTCAGCTTTCAGCCATCAGCAGATCAAGACGCATTGGGTTTCTTCCTGATAGCTGACCACTGACAGCTGATAGCTATAATACGACATTTTATTTTTGACATGAAACCAGCTCGTGTTCAATGATCGTTTAATGGCAACCCACGATGTTGAAATTCCTTCCAGTTTAAATATTCATTGCCTTTTCTTTCTTCTACCATTGTAATACAATCTTCTACCGGACAAATTAATTTGCAGAGATTGCATCCAACACATTCATCTTCTTTAATGGTATACGTATTATAAGGTTTTCCCCATGCGAGATTAATAGACTGGTGAGAAGTATCTTCACAGGCGATGTAACAGAGGCCACAATGGATGCACTTATCCTGATTTATTTTCGCTACTATATGATAGTTAATATCCAGATCTTCCCAGTGTGTGAGTGATGGAACCGATAGCCCTGAAAAATCTTTAATACATGTAAATCCTTTTTCATTCATCCAGTTATTCAAGCCTTCGCAAAGGTCTTCAATAATCCTGAATCCATATTTCATGGCGGCAGTACATACCTGTACAGTTGTTGCGCCTAACAAGATAAATTCCACCGCGTCTTTCCAGCTGCTTATTCCTCCGATCCCTGAAACAGGAACTTTACCAGTTACTTTATCCTGGCTAATGGTAGCAAGCATTTTTAGTGCGATAGGCTTTACTGCCGGTCCGCAATAACCGCCGAAAACCGATTTGCCTGCGACATAAGGATTAGGAACAAATGTATCCAGATCAATTCCTGTTACTGATTGAATTGTATTAATAAGAGATATGGCATTGGTGCCGGCTTCTACCACTGCACGTCCTGCTGGGACAACTGAATGAACATTAGGTGTTAGTTTGGTAATTACCGGTATTGTTGCCGCTTCCATAACCCAGTGTACAACCATTCTTGCAATTTCAGGATCCTGGCCTACCGTGGCACCCATTCCTCTTTCTGTCATACCATGAGGGCAGCCAAAATTTAATTCCAGTCCATGTGCTCCTGTATCTTCCACCTGTTTAATAAGTTCATGCCAGCTTTCCCTGTTATTGTCTGCCATCAGTGAAACGATCATAGCACGGTCGGGAAATTCTTTCACCACTTCCTTTATCTCGCTAAGGTTAATATTAAGAGGCCGGTCTGAAATAAGTTCAATATTACTAAACCCCATCATCCTGCTGCCGTTAAGATCAACAGAGGAATACCGGGAGGAAACATTCTTAACCTGAGTGCCCAGCGTCTTCCATACCACCCCACCCCATCCTGCTTCCAATGCACGCAACACGTTATATTTCTTATCAGTAGGCGGTGCGCTGGCCAGCCAAAATGGATTTGGTGAGTGGATGCCGAGAAAGTTTGTTGAGAGATCAGCCATTGTTAATTGTTAATGGTTATTTTAATGTCGTTGACTTCAAGGATTTCGTATGTTGCAGGCATCCCTTGTGTCCCTTTGTGGGATTTCCTTTGTGTTCCTTGTGGTTAAATGCGGTCTATGACTCCAGGAGTCTTTTAACCACAAGGAACACAAAGGAAATCCCACAAAGGACTCCAAGACTTTTAAACAAATTGTAATTTCCCATATAAAAGAACACTTCAACCTTATTAAGTCAACCACATTAATTGTTAATTGTTAACGGATAATTCTTAATTTTTTAATGATAATGATTAAAGTGTTTAATATTTTTATTTTTGAAAGGTTGTTAGATTGCCAAATTAATGTTACCAATATTAACCACTATCCGTTAATCATTAATCATTAACCACTTTAAGATTCCGGCTGCTCCTTCTTTTCCTGCCTGAACTGCATCAACAACCTCCTTACCACCATTTACACAATCGCCTCCTGAAAATACTCCGGGAATATTCGTTGATCCATCAGCATTAATTATAACTTTGCCGGCAATATTGGTGACCTGGTTATTATCAACAAGCATTTTGTAAGGAACCTGTCCGGTTGCTTTAATAACCATGTCTACATCCAACACCAGCATCTTACCGGTTTCAATGGCAGAACGCCGGCCGCTTGCATCGGATTCGCCGAGGGTCATTACACTGCAGACTAAACGGTTAACCTTTCCATCTATTCCAATGATCTCTAAAGGCGCAGCAAGCCAAACAATATTACAGCCATCCATTTTAGCAATATCCAGTTCTGCAGATGTGCAAGGCATTTCATTTTGAGTGCGCCTGTAAACTATCGTCACTTCCCCCGCTCCTAAACGTTTTGCCTGGGTGGCCGCATCAATAGCTGTCATACCCATGCCAATTACCGCCACCTTATCACCCACTTTAACCTGGTTGTAGGCGCTGTCCCTGATATCATAAATAAAATGCAGCGCATCTACCACTCCTTCTAATTCTTCGCCGGGAATATGTAGCGGCCTTGCCAGTCCAACACCGATAGCAAGGTAAACAGCATCGAATTTTTGCTGTAAATCTTCCAGCGATATATTTCTTCCTAACTCTTTATTGTACCTGATATCAATGCCACCCAGGGAGGTAATAAATTCAACCTCATCTTCACAGAATTCCGGTGTAACCTTATAGGCTGCTATTCCATAAGTCATCAATCCTCCGCCTCTTTCTTCCTTTTCAAAAATGGTTACGTCTACACCTTCCCGTGATAGGGCATGAGCGCATGCAAGTCCGGCAGGACCGGCACCAATTACAGCCACCTTTTTTCCATTGGAAGGCTTTCTATGAAACAAGGACCATTTTTCTGCAATTGCTTTTTCAGTGGCATAACGTTGAAGCTTAGCTATTGCAATCGGCTTTTCTTCCATAAGGTTATATACACAGGCACCTTCGCATAACTTTTCAACAGGACACACTTTAGAACAGCCGCCGCCCATAATATTTGCCGAGAATATGGTATGTGCCGACCCCTTTAAATTTTCACTGGCTATCTGTTTTATAAATTTAGGAACATTGATGCTGGTAGGACATAATTTTGTGCATGGCGCATCATAACAAAAGATACAACGGTTGGCTTCTACCAACGCAGCATCATGTGTTTCAAATGGCGGATGAATATCGCTGAAGTTAATCTCGTATTGCTCCAGTGGTAATCTTTTGTTTTTAATTGCCATGTATGACCTTTACTTATAACCGTGTTAGATATTTTAGTGTCCTTTGTGGATTATCTTGGTGTTCTTTGTGGTTGAAATAAATCAAGCATTCAAAGAGTCTTTTAACCACAAGGAACACAAAGTTAAACCACAAGGGGCACTAGGAATGTCTGCCGAAGTTTTACGTTCCAAAGTCTACAACATTTATATTAGTTTCAAGAAAAATTTAATGATTATAGTTGCACCAACGCTCCATAAGTCTCCGGCCTTCTGTCTCTGTAAAACTGCCAAACACCCCGTACTTTATCTATCATTTCAAGATCAAACTCAGCCACCAGCAATTCATCATTGTCTTCCGAAGCGATAGAAAAAATCTCACCCCTGGGATTCACAAAATAAGAAGAACCATAAAACTTACCCAGGTTCCATGGTTTTTCTATTCCAACACGGTTGATGCATCCCATGAAGTAACCATTGGCTGCTGCATGTGCCGGCTGTTCCAGTTTCCATAAGTATTGAGAGAGGCCTGCTACGGTTGCTGAAGGGTTGTACACTATCTCTGCTCCATTCAATCCCAAACACCTGGCACCATCAGGAAAGTGGCGGTCATAACAAATATACACACCTACTTTTGCATACCTGGTTTGAAAGACGGGGTAACCCAGGTTACCGGGCTTAAAGAAAAATTTTTCCCAAAACCCTGAAGTATGGGGTATGTGATTCTTACGATATTTTCCCAGGTAGGTACCATCTGCATCAATAACTGCAGCTGTATTGTATAAAACGCCGGCTTGTTCTTTTTCGTATACAGGCACAATCATAACCATATTATACTTCCTGGCATATTCCGCCATACGCTCAGTAGTAGGCCCAGGAACTGTTTCCGCTGAATCGTACCAGGCTCCATCCTGGCCCGGACAAAAATATGGGGTATTAAAAATTTCCTGCAGGCATAAAATCTGGACTCCCTGCTTTCCGGCATTCTCAATAAATGGCACATGCTTTTGAAACATGGCTTCCTTGATTTCTTCTATCGAGCCATCACCTTCTGTTTTTGCGAGGCTCATCTGGATTAATCCTGATTTTATTATTCTTGGCATAGCTGATTTATTTTAAAATACAATTTCTTTTTTTACTGTTATGTTGCTTGTAATTTAACGCTTTTGCTATCAGCTGTCAGCTATCAGCTATCAGCTATCAGCTATCAGCTATCAGCTATCAGCTATCAGGAAGAAAATCTACTAGCATTGATTTCATGATAGCTAGTAGCAATTTAATACTCAATTTCATACCTAACTTAACACTTGTGTTAAGTTAATTCTAAAGTGACGCGTTCTGCTATCAGCAATCAGAAGATCGATGTGTTTTAAATTTTCATCCTGACTGCTGATAGCTGACGGCTGAAAGCTATATCCTGCCAACCGATTTTTTTCTTTTAATAAATTTTCCGTTTCCTTTTTCTGCCAAACATTTGTTTTCATCTATCACTATCTTACCCCTGAGCAACACGGTTTTACACTTGCCGGTTACTTCCCAACCTTCATAGGCCGAGTAGTCTACATTCATGTGATGTGTTGTAGCCGACAGCGTATGATGTACCAAAGGATCGAAAATAATCAGGTCTGCATCAGAACCTACGGCTATTGTACCTTTTCGGGGAAACATGCCAAAAATTTTTGCAGCATTGGTACTGGTAAGCTCAACGAATTTGTTTAGTGTGATCTTATCCTTTGTCACACCTTCAGAAAATAATAACTCCATCCGGTGTTCAATAGCAGGATGGCCATTGGGTATTTTTGCAAAATCAAACTCACCCATTTTCTTTTGTTCCCACATAAACGGACAATGATCTGTACCTACCAGGTTCACCAAACCCTGGTTGATACCGGCCCATAACGTTGCTTGGTCTTTCTTTTCTCTTAATGGAGGACTCATAACCCATTTGGCCCCTTCAAAATCTTTTTCATATAAAGAAGCATCCAGTACCAGGTATTGAATACAGGTTTCTACGAACACCTGCTGGTTTCTTTTGGTGGCATCCCTTACGGCATTAAGAGCGCCTTCGCAGGTAAGGTGAACTATGTAAGAAGGGCATCCAGTATAATGAGCCATATTAGCAAACCGGGCGGAAGCTTCCGCTTCTGTAACTTCCGGCTGCGAAAGATAATGATACAATGGCGAAAGCCTGCCTTCTGAACGGTGTTTGGCAACCAGGAAATCTATCATGTCACCATTAGTGGCATGAGTGGTAACCATACCACCCAGCTCTTTAACTTCATTCATCAATCCAACCATCTGCCTGTCATCAATCATCAAAGCACCTTTGTATGCCATGAAAGTTTTAAAAGAGGTTATCCCTTCAGTTTCAATAATATCTTTGATCTCTTTTTTTGTTTCCTCATTAAAATCTGTAACAGCCATGTGAAAGCTATAGTCACCTACAACATTGCCATTAGCTCTGGATTGCCACCCTTGAAGAGCCTCTTTTAAGGAATGCCCCTGGGTTTGTAACACAAAGTCTATAACAGTGGTTGTTCCTCCGTATAATGCTGCGCGTGTTCCTGTTTCATAATCATCACTGGAATAAGTACCCATAAACGGCATAGCTAGGTGAACATGCGGATCAATGCCACCGGGAAAAATCAACATGCCTAATGCTTCGATATATTGGTCTGCCTTTATTTCAAGGCCTGCTCCAATGGTTTTGATGACTTCACCTTCAATATATATATCGCCGGTAAAATCATCTGAAGCAGTGATGATCCTTCCATTTTTAATGAGTACTGACATAATAAGGTGTTTTTTTATATTTTATTGATTCCGCCTCTGTTACTTTGCGCCGCTTCATCAAAACAAAATAAATAACGCCAGAAATAATGAATCCTGCAAACCATGCATAGTTGTATATATCAGCCAGCCACGGCCAGACAGCTTCTTTACTTATTGCACCGATTGTGGTGAGAAATCCCGGCACATTCGGCAGAATGCCTATTAATAACGCAACAATTGCGATACTGTTGAATCCGGTTTTATAACTGTAGTGCCCATTAGCTTCAAATAGTTGTTGTACGCTTAGTTGCTGTTTCCGGATGAAATAATAATCTGCGATCATAATCCCTCCTACTGGTCCTAACAGGCTTGAGTAAGCGATGAGCCATGTGAAGATGTAACCTGTCGGACTAGCAATTAATTTCCAGGGAAAAATCAAAATACCAATAATGCCGGTTATGTATCCACCTGTTCTGAAGCTGATTTTTTTTGGAGAAAGATTGGCAAAATCATTTGCCGGACTTACCATATTGGCTGCAATATTAGTTGCCAGTGTTGATATGGCTACGGCGATCATAGCAACGCTGACCAGTAAACGATTTTCGAATTTGCCTGCCAACACAAGCGGGTCCCAAATAGTATTGCCATAGATGATTGCAGTGGATGATGTAACTACCACACCGATAAATGAAAACAAAGTCATAGAAGGCGGGAGGCCTATTATCTGCCCATTAACCTGCGCGCGCTGGCTTTTTGAATACCTGGTAAAATCAGGAATGTTTAATGATAGTGTTGCCCAGAAGCCTACCATGCCGGTTAACGCAGGAAAAAAAAAATGCCAGAAGTCACCACTACTTTGAAATTTAGAAGGCTGCTTAAGAATGGGTCCCAACCCTTTTGCCGCCACTATCGCCCATACCAGTAATGCTATTGCTGCGAAAGGTAGAAAGAAAGCTTTAAACACAAGCAGCTTCCTGATACTATCCACACCCAGGTAAATAATGTACATATTTAATACCCAGAATAGAAAAAAAGTTATAGCCGGTCCGGTCTTCAAACCAAATGATTCCGGAAAAAATTGCGGCAGTGTTTCCAGAGCCGGAAACCATAGACGCAGCATCTGGAAAACAGCATAGCCCCCGATCCAGGTTTGAATACCAAACCAGCCGCAGGCAACAATAGCACGCAGCATTGCCGGAATATTAGCGCCCCTTACACCAAAACTTGCCCTTGCAAACACCGGAAAAGGAATACCATACTTCGCTCCCGCGTGACCGTTAAGGATCATCGGGATAAGCACAATAGTATTACCAAGAAATATTGTAAGAATGGATTGCCACCAGTTCATACCGCCTTCGATAAGCGAACTTGCCAGCATATAAGTCGGGATGCACAAGCTCATGCTGATCCATAAAGCCGCGTAGTTCCAGGTATTCCAGGTTCTTTTGCTTTGAGGGATGGGTGCAAGGTCTTCACTGTATAGAGAAGAAGATTTTATATCGTGATCCAGATTGTCCAATTCATTCATGCAATTAAATTATGTAGTAACTAATAGTTTACTTGACTTTAGGCAGAAGAATCCAGAAGCGGGAACGACCTGTGAGGTTTCTAAAAACCTCACAGGTCTTGGGGGAGGAGCAACCTGCATCTCAGACCTGTGAGGTTTTTAGAAACCTCACAGGTCGTTCCCGCTTTTAGTTAGCCTAAAAAATGTTACTCTAATAAACATATTCATCCGCAACAGAAAGCGCATCGCTGATCATAGACAAGCCTTCATCGATCTCTTCTTTATTAATGCATAATGGCGGTGCGATAAATACATAATTCCATCTTACAAAAGTGTACATACCCAGCTCTTTTAAACGGGCGGCAACCTTGTTCATAATAACCATTTCTTCCGGCTTTGCATTAAAAGGAGCCATGGGTTCTTTGGTGACACGGTTTTTCACCAGTTCCATGCAGCCAAGCAACCCGGTGTTCCTGAAATCTCCAATACATGGGTGCCTTTCTTTCATTTCTTCCATCCTGCTATCAATATAATTTCCCATGGCGGCAGCATTCCCGATCAAGTGGTCTTCTTCATAAATATTCAATACTTCCAGTCCTGCCGCACAAGAAACCGGATGGGCGGAGTAAGTCAGTCCTAACATTAAAGGCCTGTCATTGTAATGCGCTGCAATAGCATCGGATACAATTAAAGCGCCCAGCGGAACATACCCAGCCGTTATACCTTTAGCAGTTGCAATCATATCGGGAATTACACCGTGATAATCAACCCCAAACCAACGGCCTGTTCTGCCAAAGCCACTCATCACTTCATCAGCAATCAGTAAAATACCATATTTATCGCAAATCGCCCTGACCTTTTGCAAGTAATCCGGAGGATATTTTATACAGCCTGATGTTCCGCTTTCGCCTTCCATAATTATAGCTGCTATATTTGAAGGACCTTCAAATTCAACTACTCTTTCAACATGGCTCACACATTCACGCTGGCACCAATCCGGGGCTTTTCCCCAAGGGCAGCGGTAGCAATAGGGATCTTCTACATGTATTACATTGGGTACCTGTTGAGCATCCGATTGTAATTTCCTTGGATCTCCTCCGGCAGTCATAGCTCCGTATGAAGCGCCATGAAAAGCGCGGTAACGGGCAATAATTTTATGACGTCCGGTATATAACCTGGCCAGCTTTATTGCATTATCTATGGAGGATGCACCATCTACAGTAAATAATGTTTTAGTTAAGCCAGGTGGAGTTATAGAAGCCAATTTTTTTCCAAGTTGTCCCCTGACTTTTGTTGTACAGCTTGGTGTAACATAAGTTACCTCCTGCATCTGCTTTATAACGGCCTGGGTTACCCGCTGGTCACCATGACCGATATTTACGTTGATGAGTCCGGAGGAAAAGTCAATATAACGTTTATCATCGTAGTCGTATAAGTACACGCCCTTCGCATACTTTACTGCAATGGGTGCGATGCCTTTTTGTTTGCTCCATGAGAACAGCGTGTAGTCCAAACTATCTTGTACTACTTCTTCTGTTTGGGATAAGAAAGTTGTTTGCTCCATTTGGTAGATTTGGCTATCAGCCGTCAGCTATCAGCTATCAGCCGTAGGCTATTAATATAAATCATCAGTTTAAAGTTATTACAAATGATTTGAACGATATAATATACATACCAGTTTAGTAAACATAAGCCTTCCTCCTGATAGCTGATAGCTGATAGCTGACGGCTGATAGCTATTAGCAATCAGCTCATCCAGTTCACCCCTGATTCAGCATTCCACTTGATGGTAGATTTTTTTAATTTTGTCCAGAATTCTATAGAACTTTTACCGGTGATATCCCCTACGCCAAACTTACTTTCATTCCAGCCGCCAAATGAAAATGGTTCCCGGGGTACCGGCACTCCAACGTTCACTCCGATCATTCCTGCACTGGCTTTTTCAATGATGTAACGTGCCATACCACCATTTTGAGTAAACACAGAAGCAGCATTTCCGTAAGGTGAAGCGTTTTCTATTATCAGCGCTTCATCCACGGTGTTAGTGCGCATGATGCTGATTACCGGGCCGAACACTTCTTCCTGTGCAATAGCCATTTCAGGTCTAACATGGTCAATTACTGTCGGACCAACATACATCCCTTCTTCTTTTCCCGCCACCACTGCATTTCTTCCATCAACCAAAACAGTTGCGCCCTGCTCTTCAGCTTCTGTAATATATTTTTCTATCCTTTCTTTTGATGCTTTGCTGATAACCGCGCCCAGGTTAGTTCCAGGTATAATTTTCCTGGCTTCGTCACAAATTTTTTCTATAATATAATCCACATTGCCAACACCTACCATTGCCGATGCTGCCATGCATCTTTGTCCGGCACAACCAGCCATGGAGGCAATTACATTTTGTGCAGTCATTCCGGGAATAGCATCCGGCAAAACCATCAGGTGATTTTTTGCGCCACCCAATGCAAGGCAACGTTTATAGTTAAACGTAGATCGCTGGTAAACAATTTTAGCCACTTTAGTGGAGCCTACAAATGATACTGCTTCAATATCAGGATGGTCGCAGATAGCTTCCACCATTTTGCTATCACCATGAATTACACTGAAGACGCCGTCCGGCAAACCGGCTTCTTTTAATAATTCAGCCAGGCGTCCGGCACTCAGTGGCACTTTCTCGGAAGGTTTCAGGATCATACAATTGCCCAGCGTTAGTGCATTAGGAATGGTCCAGTTAGGAACCATACTTGGAAAATTAAAAGGAACGATGGAAGCTACCACCCCAAGTGGCACATGTTCTGTGCGGCATTCCACTCCCCTGCTTACTTCCAGCAATTCTCCCTGAACGAGTTGGGGAAGCGAACAGGCAAACTCTGTTAGCTCAATACATTTTTCTATCTCGGCCACTCCTTCACTCATTGTTTTACCATTTTCTTCCATGACGAGTGATGCCAGTTCCTGTAAGTTCTTTTCAAGCAGGTGCCTATACCGGAACAGCACCTGTACCCTTTCTTTGATTGGGATTTTCGACCATGTTCTAAATGCTTTCTTAGCATGTATTACAGCTTCATTAAGATCAGTGTGTGAAGACATGGGAACGGTGGATAAAAATGTTCCGTCAACGGGAGAAATGACATCCAGATGCCTGGAAGTATCCGCATCTTTAAACTGGCCATTTATAAAATTTCGAACCGGCGCGTATTTCATAGTCTAACATTAGTTTTTAAAATTAAGGTATTTAGAGATAGGCTAAGTTTCCTATACGGCAAGAATTTAAACGCAGAGGGCACAGAGGGAAGAAACACAGAGAATACAATGAGGCATTTAAACAATAAAGATTTTCTCTGCGCTCTCTGTGCTTCTTTCCTCTGTGCACTCTGTGTTAAAATTCTTCCCATACAAAAGATTGCCATTAAAATTAAAATTCTAAAAACACTTTTACTTTGCTTTCTTTGACAACAAAAGAAAGCTATATGGATGGCCAATCAATCAATCCTAAAAAGGCTGCAGGAGAAAAGGCGGTTGAATATGTTAAGCCGGGAATGACCGTTGGATTAGGAACAGGCTCCACAGCTTATTGGGCCATTCAAGGTATTGCAACACGGGTTAAAGAAGGAATGGAAATAAAAGCAATTGCCACTTCAACAGCTTCAGAAGACCTGGCCCGTGAACTTGGAATCAACATCATTTCATTCGCAGATACTGATCATATTGACATTACTATTGATGGCGCCGATGAAGTTAGTAAAAACCTTGATTTAATAAAGGGCGGTGGTGGCGCCTTGCTGCGTGAAAAGATCGTAGCCGCCGCAACCAAACTGTATATTATCATCGCGGATCAAAGTAAATATGTTCCTGTTCTCGGAGCGTTTGCGTTGCCGGTTGAAGTGGTAAAGTTCGGCTGGGAAATCACGTTCCGCCATTTGCAAAAGCTGGGTTGCACACCAAAAGTCCGGTTGTCTGGTGATGCTTCTTTTGTAACGGACAATGGCAATATTATTATTGATTGTTCTTTTACTGCCATTGAACAGCCTGCTGCTCTTAATCAGCAAATCAATGCAATACCAGGTGTGGTTGAAAATGGACTGTTCGTTAGTATGGCGGATGTTATTATTTTAGGGGAGAAGGATGGGAGTACAATGGAACTGAGGAAGGTATGAAAGCTAGCTATCAGCCGTCAGCTATCAGCAATCAGCAATCAGCAAGTAAAACTATAGAATGCTTTCAATGATTTTTTATTAAAATTCACTTCTCTTAATCATTTCATATTCTTAGAATAAGCTGATAGCTGACGGCTGATAGCTGATAGCTCATTCCAGCTGCAGCCTGTTTAAATTCTTATACACCCCATCTTCCATAACCAGCAACTGCTGATGGGTGCCTGATTCTTTTACAGTTCCCTTTTCAAGAACAATGATCTTATCGGCATTGCGGATAGTGGATAGCCGGTGAGCTATAATGAAAGAAGTGCGGTTTTTCATCAGGTTATCCAAGGCTTCCTGCACCAGTGATTCTGAAGCAGCATCGAGTGAACTGGTGGCTTCATCAAGAATTAAAATAACCGGATCTTTCAGGATAGCCCGAGCAATAGCTACGCGTTGCCGTTGGCCACCTGAGAGCTTGAAACCCCTTTCTCCAACTATTGTTTCATATTTTTCGGGAAAGCTGCTGATGAATTCATGAGCATGTGCCTGTCTTGCGGCTTCTTCTATTTCATGCTGACTGGCATCTGGTTTCCCGTAAGCGATATTCTCGCCGATCGTTCCACCAAATAATAAAACATCCTGGGGAACAAGTGCCATCTGTTTACGTAATTGAGATAAAGGAAAAAAGCCGGCAGGCTTACCATCGAATAAAATTTCGCCAGCATCGGGTTCATAAAATCGCAACAGCAATGAGGCTAATGTGGTTTTGCCACCACCGCTTTGTCCTACAACCGCAATACGCTGACCTGGTTCCACCTGGATATTAATATCCTTAAGCACCTGCATTTCAGGACGTGAAGGATAAGAGAACGCAAGATGGTGTATACTTATCTTACCAAATATTTTATATTGCTCTTGTAACGGCTCCTGTATAATATGCACCGCTTCAGGTTCAGCACGTAACAATTCTCTTACTCTTTGAGTAGCACCCAGGGTTTTTTGCAGCTGGCTGTAGAGGTCTGCAAACCCGGCCATGCTGCCGCCAACAAATGCTGTGTATACTACAAAGGCGGTGAGATCGCCAAATGACAGTTGCCCGGCCTGCATCAGTCCTGCGCCATACCATACAACCAGCACTATAGCTCCGAAAACACTGAAAAGCAGGAATGAAACAAAGAGACCACGGAACTTTCCATTGCGAATGGCCATCGCTACCACCTGTTGAAGACTGGAAGCATACCTGTTGATCTCGTACCACTCATTGGAAAAAGATTTTACATTACTGATGCCCTGTAATGTTTCCTGAACGATGATGTTTGAATCCGCAAGTTTATCCTGCGTCTGTCTTGAAACTTTACGGATTTGTTTTCCAAATATTACAGCAATAATAACAATTACCGGCACTATTGCCAGCATTACACCGGTAAGCTTTGGTGAGATATACAGGATTAGTCCTATGCCGATAACCAGCGTGAGCACACCTCTTAGCACCTCTGCCAGTGTGGAAGTAACTGCATCCTGTATCTGGGAAAGATCAGCACTGATCCTGCTGGACAGTTCGCCTACTCTTCTTTGCGCAAAGAAATCCATTGGCATAGATATCATTCGCTGGTAAATATCTTTACGCATATCGGCAAGTGCATGCTCGCCAACCGTTGTAAATAAAAAGATCCGCATGAATGAGAATAACATCTGAACTGATAGTACGGCTATCATACTTAAAGCTATCAATCCTGGTGAGAACAATACCGTTCCTTCTTTAATTGCATGTGCACTGTCGATAAGCTGTTTAAGAAGGTATGGGAAAGACATGGTCGTTAGTGCAGAAAGCGCTATAAATAAAAGTCCTGCAGCGAATTTGCCGCGGTAGGGTTTAACATAAGTGAAGATAAGCATAGCCTCACGGAAACTTTCCCTGTTGAGTGCTGCCTTAGGCGATTCATCTGCGAAGCTGCCGTTTGTGTGATTACTGTTTCTTGCCATGAAAATTATTTTATAGCGGTTCCGCCTGAATATGCCAGTTGGGAAAGTAATGAGCGTTGGTGAAATCACCTATAAGGTTTTAAAAACCTTACAGGTGTGAAGGCGGACTCTCACCAACAGTTTTGCTTATTTTACAAACTGGGTTGGCAACGAAAAAACTCATAGCCTGGTTAGACTCAGCCCGTATACCTATAAGGTTTTGAAAACCTTACAGGTGTTAAATTCGAAAGTTACAATAAACCAACCTTTATATCTTCCAGCCAAAATAATCCTTAGCATTGTTAAAGCAGATATCACGGATCACTTTCCCTACCCATACCAGATCATTGGGTAATTCGCCGTTCTCAATTTCCTGGCCGAAGAGTTCGCATAAGATGCGACGAAAGTATTCATGCCTGGGAAAAGATAAAAAACTTCTTGAATCGGTAAGCATTCCAACGAACCTGCTTAATAATCCCATATTTGATAACGCATTAATTTGTTTTACCATTCCGTCTTTCTGATCCAGGAACCACCAGGCTGAACCGAACTGGACTTTTGCAGCCACAGAACCATCGTTAAAATTTCCCGTCATGGTGGCGATCAGTTCGTTATCAGCAGGATTAAGATTGTAAATTATTGTTTTTGCAAGTTTATTCTGGCTGTCGAGCCTGTCGAAGAATTTGGAAAGCGCTCTTGCCTGCGGAAAATCTCCTATGGAATCCCAACCAGTATCAGGACCGAGCAATTGTTTCATCCTGGAATTATTATTACGCAAGGCGCCAATATGGTACTGTTGCACCCAGCCTTTTTCCCAATCCCATTCTCCGAATTGCACCAGCATAAAAGATTTGAATGATAGTCTTTCTTCGATTGTTAATTCTGAACCCGATCTTATTTTGGTAAACCCTGCTGTCAGGGACGCTAGTGTATAATTTTCGGCGTATAGTTGTTCCAGTCCATGATCGGATACGCTGCAGCCCATTTCAGCAAAAAAGTCATGCCTGCTTTTTAGTGCTGATAAAAATTCCTGTAAGTTAGAAATACTGGTATTTGAAACTTCTTCCAGTTTTGCAAGATAGTTATTAAAGGCAGGAGCGCTGTCAACATTCATTGCCTGGTCGGGCCTGAACGCGGGTAAGGTGGGAATTTCAAAACCCTCTTTTTTAATTTGTTGGTGATACTGTAATGAGTCCGCCGGATCATCCGTAGTACAAACGAGCTTTACGCTCATCTTGCGTAAGAGGTTACGAACAGAATATTCCGGGGTCTGCAACTGAGCGGTGCAATCATCATAAATCATTTTTGCACTTTCCGGATTTAAAACGGTGTTTATATTAAAATAGCGTTGCAATTCAAGGTGCGTCCAATGATACAAAGGATTGCGTAAGGTATAAGGAACTGTAGCGGCCCATTGTTCAAATTTTTCGTAGTCGGGTTTATCGCCAGTACAGTAAGCTTCCTGTATACCGTTAGTGCGCATTGCACGCCATTTGTAATGATCGCCGTACAACCATGCCTGGGTAAGGTTTTCAAAGTTCAGATCTTCGGCTATTTGTTGCGGTGATAAGTGGCAATGGTAATCTATTATCGGCATTTCCTTCGCGTACTCATGGTATAAGCGTTGCGATGTTTTAGTTTGCAGTAAGAAATTTTCGTCTAAGAAACTTTTCATGATGCTAGTAAATTGGTGTTTTTTATTTGAGTAAGATTAATAGGTTTTAAATTATATGAAAGATAAAACTAGTCGCGCATCCCCTCCTTGGAGGGGACGTTTGAGCCGAAGGCCAAACGGGGGTGGTTTTACTATGACTACTCAGCAATACCACTTGAAACGCTCACAAACAAGCACAAAGTCATAACACCCGTTAGTACCCTGCCTTGTATACCCACCCCCGTTACATCCTGCGGACGTAACGTCCCCTCCAACGGAGGGGAACCGTAGAACTACAACGACACCCCTCTCTTCCACGGAATAAAATCCTCCTGGCCATGACGCACAGCAGCTACTTCGATTTCTCCACTTGCTACCTGGATTACATAATCTAAAATTCTTTCGCCGGCTTCCTGGATGGTTTCCTCCCCTTCTATGATGGTGCCTGTATTGATATCGATAATATCCCGCATCCTGTTAAACATAGCCGTATTACTGGATATTTTAACAACAGGAGTAATTGGGTTACCGGTTGGAGTACCAAGGCCGGTAGTAAATAATACCACCGTTGCACCCGAAGCTACTTCTGCAGTAGTTGATTCTACATCGTTCCCCGGTGTACATAATAAATTCAGTCCGGGTTTAGTAACTTTCTCTGGGTAATCAAGCACTTGCACTACTGGCGAAGTACCTCCCTTTTTAGCGGCACCTGCAGATTTAATGGCATCGGTTATTAATCCATCTTTAATATTTCCTGGTGAGGGATTCATATCGAAACCAGAGCCGACGGCGTGAGCCCTTGCATTATAAGTTCTCATAAGGTAACTGAAACGCTCTGCTGTAGCTACTTCCTCACAACGATCACTTAATTCCTGTTCTACCCCGCATAGTTCAGGAAATTCGGAAAGTATCACTGAGCCATTCAAGGCAACTAATAAATCTGAAGTATAACCAATTGCAGGGTTTGCTGAAATGCCGGAGAAACCATCGGAACCGCCACATTCTAAACCAATACAAAGTTTACTAAGAGGCGCAGGCCGGCGCTGATTTTTATTTGCCTGGATTAACCCGGCGAATGTCTGCCTGATAGCTTCGGATAACAACAATGATTCAGTGCCGATCTTTTGCTGCTCTAAAAAATAAAAAGGCTTGTCGAACGATGGGCTGCGTTTGTTGATCTCTTCCTGTAGCTGCGCGTACTGTGCATTTTGGCAGCCCAGGCTTAGAACTGTTGCGCCTGCAACATTAGGATGGGTGATATAACCGGCAAGCAAGCCGCATAAAGCCTGTGAATCCTGTCTTGTTCCGCCGCAACCACCTTCATGAGTAAGAAACTTTATACCATCAACATTAGGAAATAATTTCTCCGTGTGCTCCAGTGAAACCACATCCTGTAAATCAGCAGTTAGTATCTCTTCAGCACTCTTACCTGTTTTATACAATTCAATCAGCTGCCTGGCCTGTGATAAATAAGTGTTGTTTCGTCCGTATCCAAGGTCTTTTACAAGGGCCTCCTGTAAAACTTCCAGGTTCCTGTTCTCACAAAATACTAATGGAATCACCAGCCAGTAATTAGCGGTACCTACACTTCCATCGCTACGGTGATAACCCATGAAAGTACGGTTTTGCCATTTTTGCACATCCGGAATATGCCAGCCAGTTTTTCGTTCTCCCACCGTAAAATCATTAGCGGCGTGTTTTAGATTAGCCGTAGAGATCAAACCACCTTTAAGAATATCACATTGCGCTTTTCCTACCAGCACTCCGTACATGTAAACAGGGTCACCTGCATTCAGGCTGGTAGTTACAAATTTATGTTTGGCTGTAATATTATCCTGTAATATATATTCCTGCCCTTCAAAATTTACAACGGCATTTTTCTGCAAATTTGTAAGTGCCACCAACACATTATCTGCAGGGTGCACTTTAAGTACATTCTGTTTCATACTTATACAACTGTTTTATCTGAAAGCATACTTCTAATCGTTTGCCTGGCGCCATCGGCAATAAGCATTTGAAGCCTGGCGGTAACAACCTGCGAAAATCCATTTATATCTGTAAGGTCAGTTCCCCACAATGATTCATCCTGTAAAACATTTTCCACCAGTAGTTCAGCAGGCATCGCTTTCCATTTCTCACAGAAATACGCCGCTTTATCATCCTGAATGGTGTAAGCCATCCCATTAATTTCACCACTATAGCCATTACCACTATTTTTCACTTTCATCAACAATAAATAAGCGGCAAATCCAAGTGCCATATATTCAGGAACCGAATTAAATCGCTTATAATAATTCAAAAGCACCGGCAAATTACGCATTTTCATTTTAGAAGAGTATTGCATCGAAATGTTTAGCCATTTATGCTCTATTGACGGGTTGCGGAAACGGTCAAGCACCTGCGAAGCAAATTGCGTGGTATCTTCCTGAGTAATAGAATTGTCAGTAATCGCAGGAACAATTTCATGCAGCACCAGGTTTTTCATAAAGCCGCTTATTTCCGGATCGTCCATTGCTTCTTTCACTGTTGTATGTTCTGCAAGCAGGGCAAGGGCACATGTTAATGTATGTGTTCCATTCAACAACCTAAGCTTCAACTCCCTGAACTTAGTTATGTCGGGTGCAATAACAACTCCCTCATCTGTTTTACTAAAAGATAAAATCTTCTTTACTTTTTCTTCTGCTGATTCAATTGCCCATAACCGGTAGGATTCCGCTATGATCAGCAGGTTATCATTATAATTAAGCTGGCTTTCAATAGCAGATTTTTGCGAAGCTCCCGGACTACCAGGCACGATCCTGTCGACCAGTGAATTACAGAAGTAATTACTATTTTCTAACCAGTCCATAAACGATTCTTCCAACCCATTAAGATAAGCCAGTTCCAAAACTATCGATTCCAGCTTTTTGCCGTTTTCTGTAATAAGTTCGGTAGGTACTATTACCATTCCGCTTTCGTCTGAACCGTTAAAAAACTTATACCTTTCATATAAAAAACAAAGCAGCTTACCGGGAAAAGATACTGGTGGCGACAAGCGAATATCATCCTTTATAAAGCTGATGCCTACTTCAGTGGTGTTTGAAATGATGAGGTTCATTTCGGGGTTAGATGCACACTGCAATACTTTGCCCCATTCTGTTTTGGCAGAAATTACCCGGCTGATGGATGAATTAATTATATTTTCTTCTACTTTACTTCCGCCTTCAACACCACGGACACACACGGTAAAAAGTCCATCCTGTTTGTCGAAGAAAGATGAATCACCACTGTCAGTAGATTTAACCACTACTATCCTGCCGTTAAAAACTCCCTTCCGGTTTGCCTTATCAATAAAATAATCCGGCAGTCCACGCAGTAACACACCGGTTCCAAACTGCAACACTTTTTCAGGAAGGTCGAAAACATTTTCAGGTGGCAGTGAGACACCGGCATTTGCATCTATATTTTTTAGTGTATAACGTGTAAGCATAGGTTATTTTTTAGCAACTATCGCTTTGGCTGCACCGTTACAAACAATATTTTTTAAAAAGAAATTACGGAACTGAGGTGTGGCATCAGATACCGGTAAGATTTCCATTTTTGGTGGCGATCTTTTATCACCTGATAAAGGTACCGGATTTACCGAAGCATAATACATATCGAACAATATTGCTTCGCCCGCGATATCTATCATAGCTATATTATTAATAAAGATATTTTCCACGATGTCTCAGCGACCCCTGGTTGTTTTAAGCGAAGGCCGATGTCAGTTATTATATAAGTACAATCATCAACATACATATTCTTTGCACCTCCTCACATTTCACTTCCAATGACAAAGCCGCCATGAGCATGGTAAACAGTGTTGTTTCGAACAATTACATTTTTCCATCCTGTTGGTGCTGTTGCCGAACTCAGTCCCTGGATTGGTAAAAGAATCCAGCCAGGTAATTTCTTCTCCCGTGTTCTACAGCATTTCACCATACGCAAAGGGGCGATTGTGTTTGAGTTTTTTTTAATGTAGAGAAACACAGAGGTCTCCTGTATTCTCCTATATAACTAGTTCGAAAACAAATTAAACTTCAGGTTCGCAAAGAGTATTTGAACCACGAAGACACAGAGACACGGAGACACGGAGGCACAAAGAGTTTTTTTGAAAAGTAAAACAAATCAACAAGATCTTTGTGCCTCTTCGTGTTTCCGTGTCTCTGTGGTTCAAAAATAACTAATGTGCAGTGCGACTTAATCAGTTATCTTAAACTGATGTTTGAATTGCAAATTCAATAAGGACTCTTTGTTAAAAAAGACATCGAATATTATCTTACAACTCAACCACTGCTTTAATAACACCGGTAGCAGGCAACAACCATGATGGAAATTCAGCCTGCACCTGTTTAAAGGAAGTACGATGCGTGATATATTTTACGGGGTTAACAAGACCTTTCTCAATACATTGAATAACATATTCAAAATCTGTTCTTGTAGCATTCCTGCTGCTCATTAAAGTTGCTTCTCTTTTATGAAATTCAGGGTGACTAAAACATACATCACCCTTTTGCAATCCTACCAATACATACCGGCCGCCGTGCGACAAATAATCAAAAGCCTTTGTAATTGCAAAGACATTGCCCGTTGCATCTATTACCACCTCAGGCCAGTTACCGTTAGTGATAGATTTTATTTGTTCTGCGGCATCCGAAAAAGAAGCATTTAAAGCATGTTCAATATTTAAATATTTTTTGCAGAAAGATAACCGGCTTTCATTGGTATCCATTGCAATCACATGCGCTCCTTTGATGCTGGCAAATTCCATGACGCCTATACCGATCGGGCCGGCTCCAATTACAAGCACATATTCATTAGCCTGGATATTGGCTCGTTGTACAGCATGTGCCCCGATGGACAAAGGTTCAACAAGCGACAGGTCATCATAACTTAAACCGTTACCTTTTACCAAAGAATATGATGGAACGGCAAGGTATTCGACCATACCACCATCTATATGTACGCCGGAAACTTTAATGTCCACACAGCAGTTTGGCTTACCGTTCCCGCAGGCAATGCATTTGCCACAACTAAAATAAGGAATAAAAGTTACGATATCACCCTGGTCAAAGCCAGGAATACCGGGATCTTCCACCAGTTCACCCGCCAGCTCATGGCCTAATATGCGCGGATAGTTAAAATAAGGCTGTGTTCCTTCAAAGGCATGAAGGTCGGTACCACATATTCCGATACGCCTGATTTTAAGCAGAACATGATTTTCTTTTTTTTCAGGGTAATATATATCCTGGTATTCAAATTTGCCTGGAGTGGTGCATACGAGGGCTTGCATAGTGTGGGTTGTTAAATGGCTTTCAATTTTCAGCTATCAGCTATCAGCATTAACCAGGATTTTAAAAAAAAGTGTAAAGAGCTGACTTCCGAAGTCTTGACGTTCAACAGTTTTCAATACAAACGCAGTCTTCGAAAGTCTTAAATAAGACTTCTTCGAAAGGGATGAAATTTAAAGCTTAATCAGACATTATATCCATTCAAGACTTTCGAAGTCTGCGTTTGTAGGATAAGCTATCGACAGTCAAGACTTCGGAAGTCAGCACTTCCTCATACCTTATATCGCTCTATCCAGATGCACATACCCACCATCAACATGTATCAATTGCCCGGTTGTATGACTTGACTTTGAAGAAAGCAAAAACACTACCATGTCGGCAATTTCTTTGGCCGTAGTCATTCGTTTTTCAAGTGGTATTTTGGAGACTATTTCATTAACCTTTGCCTTGGGGTCGGGTTGTTTACTAACCCACCATTCATATAGGGGCGTCCAGCATTCGGCAACTATTACAGCGTTTACGCGAATGCCATACTTTAATAACTCAACCGCCCATTCGCGTGTGAGTGCGCTTCTGCCACCATTCGCGGCAGCGTAAGCAGAAGTGCCGCCCTGTCCTGTTTCCGCAGTTTTTGATCCTATGTTAACTATGGCGCCTTTTGATTTGATCAGTTCCGGCAATGCATGTTGCGCCATCAGGTAATAATGCACAAGGTTTTTAAGCAGGCTTTCAATAAAGCGTTCATAACTTCCTTCTTCCAGTCCGACACCATCGTTCACTCCTGCGTTATTTACCAGGCCATCAATTTTGCCAAATTGTTGTAACGTTAACCTAACAGCCTTTTCGCATTCTTCCGGTTTGGTCAGCTCTGCAACAACCTGAAAAGCTTCAGCGCCATTTGCTTTAAGGGCAGCTATTACATTGTGATTATCCTCTTCATTACGGCCAATGATAACCGGTATGGCACCCTCTTCTGCTAACGCATGGGTTATGCCTTCACCAATACCTTTTGCCCCGCCGGTAACTATAATAATTTTCCCTTTCAATTGTAAGTCCATATAAATCGTTTAGGTAAGATTATAAAATGAAACAGCATTGCCAGCCCAGAAATCAGATTGCTCCTGTCGTGTGAATTCACTGATGTAGTCCTGTACTATTTCCAGCATTTTTTCATAAGAGGCTGCTACCAGGCATACCGGCCAGTCTGAACCGAAGAGAATTCTTTTGCTTCCGAACACTTCAAAAGCCACATCAAGATAAGGCCTGAAGTCTTCTTTCTTCCACTGCTTCCAGTCTGCTTCGGTAACCATTCCTGAAATTTTGCAACTAACATTTTCATGCTGTGCAATAGCAACCATGTCTCTCTTCCAATCTTCTATAATACGATCTTTGATGAATGGCTTTGCCAGATGATCAATTACAAATGGCTGATCAGGAAAAGTCGCCACCATTTGTTTTGCATACGAAAGATGCTTTGGGTAGATTAGTATATCATAAGTAAAATCAAACTGATGTAAGCAGCTTATTCCTCTTAGAAAATCCGGCCTCATCATAAATGCCGGATCGGGTTCTGACTGCAGTACATGCCTGAACCCTTTTAGTTTTTTATGACGGCTAAGTTCCTGCAGTTGTTCTTTGATATTATCTGACTGAAGATCCACCCAGCCGACAACTCCTTTAATAAAATCATTGCTGTTAGCATTTTGCAATTGGAACTCATTTTCAGTTGCCAACTGATATGATTGTACTACCACAGAACCTTCAATACTATTTTGTTGTAAGACCGGCTGAAGATCTGATGGTAAAAAATCTCTTTGTATCACTTTCATATCTTCGTTGATCCAGCTATCTCTTACCGGATCAAATTTCCAGAAATGCTGGTGTGCGTCAATTCGAAGCATACGCTTTTACTTGTTGTTTTGAAACGCCCAGTCCGTCAATGCCTAGTTCAACAGTATCACCATCTTTAAGATATACAGAGGGTTTCATTCCCATACCCACACCCTTCGGCGTACCGGTAGAAATAATATCGCCGGGAAGCAGTGTCATAAACTGGCTTGTATATGAAATAAGAAAAGGTATGTTAAAGATCAGGTTATTAGAGTTTCCATCCTGCCGCATCTCTCCATTAACCTTTAGCCATAAACGAAGATTATGAACGTCATCAATTTCTTCAGGAGTAACCAGCCACGGACCAATAGGTGCAAAGGTATCGCATCCTTTGCCCTTATCCCAGGTGCCGCCTTTTTCCAGTTGGAAGGCTCTTTCTGAAACGTCGTTGTGAAGACAATAACCTGCAATGTATTGATGCGCATCGGACTCTTCTACGTAACTGGCTTTCTTTCCTATGACCACTGCAAGCTCAACTTCCCAATCTGTTTTAAGTGAATTTTTAGGAATGATGATATCATCATCAGGACCGCATAAAGCCGTTGTTGACTTCAGGAAAATGATAGGCTCCGTTGGAATAGTCGCGTTTGTTTCACGCGCATGATCTATATAGTTCAACCCTATACAAACTATCTTCGATGGTCTTGCCACCGGTGATCCGAGCCTCGCGCCTTTTTCCACTTCAGGCAGGTTTCCATTGTTTGATGACAGGAATGAAATCAATCGTTGCATACCACCTGTTTCAAAGAATGTTTCATTATAATCCTCACCGAAAGCAGATGTGTCATAGGCTTTATCGTCAATAACTATTCCCGTATTTTCCTTATTTACCGTACCGAATCTTATTAGTTTCATATTAATTGTTAATGGTTAATGGATAACTGTTGATTATTTATAGTGTTTATTTCTTTGTAAAAATTAGGTCTTAATCTAAGTATAATCTTTAACAATTCAAAGCCGTCGACTTAGGAACACTTCTGCCTTAAGCATCCCTAGTGCCTTTGTGGGTATTCCTTTGTGCTCCTTGTGGTTAGATTTTAGAACGGAAGGAATATCGAAACATTCGAAGACTTTTTAACCACAAGGAACACAAAGGTAATCCACAAAGGGCACTAAGACATCTATCTAAATCGTATTTTGCAGTAAGGAAAACACTGCAAACTTGTTAAGTCCACGCCATTGATTAACAATTAACAATTAGTTATTCAGTTTAATAAATCCTCCGTCAATCGGATAATCACATCCTGTTATAAAAGATGCTTCATCAGAACTAAGGTATAATGCTAATGCGGCTATTTCTTCCGGTTTTCCCATGCGGCCTACCGGCTGGCTTTTTGAAAGCTTGTCAAGCATCTCTTCTTCTTTGCCTGCATAATTTTTTGCAATAAAGCCGTCAACAAATGGCGTGTGTACCCTTGCGGGAGAAATGCTGTTGCACCTGATATTATCTTTCAAATAATCTTTAGCAACAGAAAGCGTCATCGCATACATGGCGCCTTTACTCATAGAATAGGCAAACCGGTCGGGGATACCTACTATAGCCGCCACTGATGCCATGTTAATAATACAGCCGCCACCTCTTGATTTCATTATCGGTATCGCGGCATACAAACAATTGTAGGCACCCTTTACATTTACATTGAATATGCGATCAAAATCTGCTTCAGTAGTAGTATCGGCTTTACCAACATGAGCAATGCCCGCGTTGTTTACCAGGATATCAATAGAACCAATCTCTTTAAACACCTCTATTACCTGCTGCTGGTTGCTGACATCGCAATTGTAACCTGTTGCATTGCCATCTTCCCGGCTGATCAATTCCAATACATCTTTTGAACTTTCAGTAGTCAGATCCAGGATATTAACGTTTGCCGCCTGCTTTGCAAATAATATAGCTATAGCCCTTCCTATTCCACTGCCTCCCCCGGTTATCACAACATTTTTTCCTTCTATACTAAACATTCTATATGGTTTATAATTTGAAAATTTGATTCATCAGTATCCATTTTTCACCTGGCTTTGCATTGGGCAAAGCCTGCTGGTATTTCCAAACCTGGTTTTCCCATTCCTGCACCAATGGATTTGCCGCATCCATAGCGTTCTTAGTTTCAAAACTAAAATCATCATTAGTCTCCATGATCATAAAAAGCCGGTTATCTGTTCTATAGATATCCATAACCGTTATACCAGCATTCACAATGCTTGATATTATTTCAGGTTTAACCTGGTTGTGCAAACGTTCATATTCCGCTATCAATTCCGCATCATCTTTTAAATCCAGCGCAAGACAATATCTTTTCATCAGAAAATCTTTTCAGAGATAAATTATTATTCTATGTTTGTAAATTTCATACCTCATACCTCATACCTGATGACGGCGTTAAGCCGTCAGCTACCTCATACCTCATACCTTTTTACCTTATAGCCCCTCCATCCAAACCAGGCGACTACCAAAAAACAAATCATAGGAACTATGAAAGAGAAAGCTGTAGACCTGCTGTCAGCAAGGATTCCCATAACATAAGGCACTAAAGCTCCGCCAACAATGGACATGATTATAAAAGATGAAGCCTTTTTAGTATGATGACCCAGGTCTTTTACACCCAAGGCGAAAATAGTGGGGAACATGATCGATTCGAAAAAGAAAATTGCCATCAGTGAATACACCGACAAAGATGCATGTGCTGAAATTACAATGGCACATAAGATCATATTAATCAAAGCATACACAGTAAGTAATTTGTTAGGAGCAATACGTGTCATAAGAGCAGTACCGGCAAACCGCCCGATAGTAAAAAGTAAAAGGCTTATAGAAAGTAAGTAAGCTGCTTTACTGTTATCAATGCCTGAACCAACCTCGGTACAATAGTTTATAAACAATGCGGCCACCCCAACCTGTGCGGCTACATAAAAAAATTGTGCTATCACAGAATTTGTAAAGTTGCTATGACTGAACAAAGGTTTTTTGTCCAGTACTTCAGATGATACTATTTCACTTTCTTTAATTTCAGGCAAAGGGGTGCGAAAAAATAATCCGGCTACTAATAATACTACTATTCCAATTATAATGTAAACCATTTTAACGGAGTCCAGGTTATTAGCAGCTTTGCTGTCACCAAAAAATAAATTAGCAGCGATGATGGGTCCTAAAAAGGAACCTACGCCATTAAAACACTGCGCCAGGTTAAGCCTGAACTCTGAGGTTTCGGGTTTACCAAGCACTGTAACATAAGGATTGGCAGCGGTTTCAAGGCAGGTAAGTCCGGATGCAAGAATAAATAATGCAAGAAGGAAGAAATTAAAACTGGCCTGCTGTGCTGCAGGAAAGAAAAGAAATGCGCCGAATGCATATAATAAAAGTCCTATTATAATACCTTTTTTATAACCATATTTATTCATGAATAAGCCTGCCGGTAGTGCGATCAAAAAATAGGCACCGAAATAAGAAGCCTGTAACAGCGTAGATCTTGTTTTAGTAACATTCAATATTTCCTGGAAATGTTTATTAAGTACATCCAGCAAACCATAAGCAGTGCCCCATAAAAAAAACAAACTGGTAACCAGGATCAAGGGTATCTGGTAGCTTTTTTTACTGTAGGTTACGGTGGAAATAGTTGTTGCTGATTGAGGTGATAGCGCCATAAGCAATCGTTTATATGTAATGGTTAATTTTCAATCTTTATGTTAATAACCCTGATCAATTAAAGTAACAAGGCCTGTTATCTTTTAACCATAAATCTTTTAATCACTACCATGTTAAAACAATCAATTGATTTTAGTATGATTTAAATAGAAAGATAAATAGAATGTCGTAAACGGGCTATAAAATTTTGTAGCTTTTGTTGAAAGGCTATCAGCTGTCAGCTGTCAGCTATCAGCAATTGGCCCAAGAGTTTAAAAAAGTATTCTTAATTATGCTAGACAAATATTTATGAAGCTTAATTAAAACTTAGAAACACGCCATGGTTCTCCTGATAGCTGAAAGCTGACAGCTGATAGCTATTCTTTAACAAATCTAAAATATCGTTTCTAACTTTAAATATTTCTATTACCTTTGCAAACTCTTTAAACGGAGACTCATGAACAGTAAAAGGGAATTCGAAATACCGTTTGTGGGATTAAAGCCTGGTATTCATGAGTATGAATACCATATTACCGATAAGTTCTTTGAGGCATACCAGCAGCAGGATTTTACAAATTGTATTGCAAAAGTAAAACTATCATTAGATAAAAACACCGGCTTTTTGCTATTAAAGTTTGAAGTTGGCGGAAGCGTAGAAGTAGTATGCGACCGCTGCGGAAACAACCTTCCGATAGAGCTTTGGGATGAATTCAATATAGTGGTGAAGTTGGCAGAGGATCCGGATGTTATGAATGATACCGAAGTAGATCCGGATGTTTACTATATTTCAAGAGGTGAAAGTCACCTTCACCTGGAAGACTGGATATATGAATTTGTAAACCTGAGCATTCCAATGCAGAAGATGTGTAAGATCGAAGATATAGGAGGCCCGTCATGCAATAAGGAAGTGCTGGAAATGCTGAAAAGAATGAATGGTGATAATCAGGAGGCTGGTAATCCCATCTGGAAAGGACTTGAAAAATTCAAAGACTTAGATAGCTGAATGAAATCAGCACATTTTTATTAATTTTTAAATTGTTGAGCTATGCCTAATCCAAAACGAAGACATTCGCAACAACGCAGTAAAAAAAGAAGAACACACTACAAGGCAAAAAGTGCTACACTAAGCACCGACAGCACCACTGGTGAATTACATGTTCGTCACCGTGCGCATGTTAGCGAAGGCAAATTGTATTACAGAGGAAAAATTGTAGCGGAAGTATCTCCTCTCACAAAATAATTTTATTCCTTTTACCTGATTCCAGAATCCATAGGTATCTTTAACAGAGACCGTGAAATCTGGAATTTTTTATAGTTAGACCTCAAGGCAACTACCATGAATATAGGTGTAGACATGATGGGCGGAGACTACGCCCCGGATGAAGCTGTAAAAGGGCTTTCATTATTTTTGTCTGACTTACCTGTTGCGGCTACCTTACATTTATTTGGTAATACTACTTTATTGAATCCTTTATTGGAAGCCTACCATATTCCCACTAACTCCTGCAAGCTGGTGCATTCAGACCAGGTTATTGAAATGCACGAACATCCTACAAAGGCACTAAAAGAAAAACCCCGATCTTCCATAGCATTGGGATTTAAATATCTTGCCCTTGGTAATATTGATGCATTCATTAGCGCCGGTAATACTGGTGCCATGATGGTGGGTGCTTTATTCAGTATCAAAGTTATTGAAGGTGTGTTACGTCCTACTATTTCTTCTATTGCTCCCAAAGAAAATGGCAGTTCCGGATTGTTACTGGATGTAGGACTGAATGCCGATTGTAAACCGGAACACCTTAACCAGTTTGCCATCTTGGGTTCTCTTTACGCACAATATATTTTAGGAATAGATAATCCAAAAGTTGGATTAGTAAACATCGGTGAGGAAGAAGGCAAAGGAAATATAATGATGCAGGCTACTTATCCCCTGCTTAAAGAAAACAGCCAGATCAACTTTATAGGAAACGTCGAAGGGCGGGATATATTAATGGATACAGCCGATGTAATGGTATGCGATGGTTTTACCGGCAACATCATTCTTAAGCTGGCTGAATCGCTGTATGAGATCTCTTCCCGGCGAAATATTGATGATGATTTTTTTGTCCGCTTTAACCACGAAACTTATGGCGGCACCCCGGTGCTGGGAGTATCCAAGCCTGTTATTATAGGACATGGCATTTCTCATGCTAAGGCTTTTATGAACATGCTAAGGCTTGCAGTTAAAATGATAGATACCAACCTTATGGAAAAAATGAAAGCATCCTTTACCGGTATTTAATTCCATTAGCTCCCGATGCAGATCTTTCTTTCTTATCTAAAAGATTTTTTTAAAACTATCCATCCTGCTTTGCTGGCATTTTGTTTTGTATATGCCACACTGATTATTTTCCTCAACTACAGATTTGGCATTGAGCCTAAAATTTTAAATAACATAACCAGTGGCTTACAACGTTTTGCTGGTTTTTACCTTGTTTATTTTTGTGCATTTTTTATTCCCTACCTGGTAGTAATATTATTAAAAAGAAACCAGGTCACAGGCTTAAAACCATTGCTGTTACTTATATTTATAGCTCCTGCTATTTTTGCATTAAAGGTTTCATTCAGCGGCCTTTCACAAGCAATTGAAAACAACATAGATGGTTCATGGGGAAGATATTATGCAATTATTGCAAACCTTCCATCAAGATTAATATTAGTAATCATCTCCCTGATTCTTGTCTGGTGGCTTGGACAATACGAGAAGCCTTTCTTCGGCGCAACATTAAAAGGTTTTAACTGGAAGCCTTACCTGCTGATGTTATTGATCATGATTCCGCTTATCTCATGGGCATCCACGCAACACGATTTTCTTCACACCTATCCGAAAATGAAAAAGATATATTTCATCCTACCTCTCAGCAGCACGCCATGGTTGCAAAAACTGTTGTTCGAGCTTTCTTACGGAATAGACTTCATCACCATAGAATTATTTTTCAGAGGATTTCTGGTGTTGGCTTTTGTCCGCTATGCCGGACAGGAGGCAATACTACCAATGGCTGTATTTTATTGCAGCATTCATTTTGGTAAGCCGATGGCTGAATGCATTTCATCTTTTTTTGGTGGGATGATCCTGGGTATTGTTGTATACCGGACAGGCTCCATTACCGGAGGACTGATCGTTCATCTTGGCATCGCCTGGATGATGGAAGCCGGTGGGTATGTAGGTAACATTTTAAAACACAGGTAGGGTTATAGTTCTATTGATTAATTATTATTGTCAGTCAGCCGGATGATATTTGTAAGGTGATCTTGAAGGGTAGTTGTATTGCCGCACCATACAATTTGTAAAGGCGAATGATAGTAGGTTGGTTTTCAATAACAATTTTTTTAAGTACTTTCAGTATGGGCTGTAATACAAACGTTAGCGGTTATGCCAGTTGGACCTTTCCTCCAGTTCTAAGATCCAATCAAGACAATTTCTCGGACAAATTAAGTTTGTTAAAGTTCACTATTTAGCTAACTTCGCTTTGTGGAACAAAACTTCATTCGTAACATCTTTTACTACAAGCGTTATTACTTGGACTTCTTTGAGAAGCAGACAAAAGATGTACAAAACAAGTTTAACTGGACAATGGAGCTTATCGCAATTATTGACCGAATTCCTACAAAATATTTTCAACATGTGGAAGGCACAGACGGGCCTTATGAAATCCGTGTTGAAGTTGGAAGTAATATTTTTAGAGCCTTTGCCTTTTTTGACGAAGGGCAATTAATAATTGTGGCAAATGCTTTTCAAAAGAAAACCCAGAAGACGCCAAAAAATGAAATTGAATTAGCGAAAAAACTTAAAAAGGATTACTTCAATGAAAAATAAAAACCTTACCTCATTTAGCGACCATCTTGACAAACAATATGGGAAACGTGGGGCAAAAAAAAGGGAAGTTTACGAACAGGAGTTTGAAGCGTTCAAACTTGGCGTTCTCATACAGGAAATGAGGGAAAATCAAAACCTGACACAAGAGCAACTTGCAGAAAAATGTGGGACAACTAAATCTTATATTTCAAGAATTGAAAACAATGCAAGTGACATTAGGCTATCAACGCTTATGCGTATCATTAGTGCAGGGCTTGGCGGACATTTAAAATTATTGGTAACTCGCTAACTACAAAGGCACGAACCGCTAACAACCGTATTAGCAATAGCAGGGCCGGACAATGAACAATTGGCTTCAGTTCAACATGATCATTTGTTCCAGCGGGAGATTATTAATTGGGCTACAGTTCTTAATTTCCACAGCAGAATATATTTCGACCTTAGTACCAGGCCAACGAATATGAAATGCCCTGCCATCGCTAATACGTACCCGTTAGCGGAAAACAATGGCAACCACTTTTATACTAGGAGCAGGATTTTCAATACCAGCAAAATTCCCGAGTGGACATTCTCTAAATGAAAAGTTTTTTAAAAATTTAGAAAATAATATACTCAAATTTTCTAATGGGCTATGGACGTGGAACGAGTATGACCATTCCACCGCTCAAAATGGTAGGCTTAACTTAGACCATTTGAATATTTCTCTTTTGCTAAGTGAGCTAATTGAATATTTTCAAAAGTTGACCTTTCTGCCTTTCGATTATGAAGAATTCTATGACTGGATACATAGGGAGTATGATGACGCTTTAATAAAACAATGCTGCTATGAGGTAAATAAGCGACTTGAATCTCGCAAAAGCCCAGACTATTCTGGTCATTTATTTCAGAATCCGGGTTTAAACGAATATCGAAAAATTCAAGATTGTTATAGCTACCTTATTGCCGATCTCTTAGGGAGAGGTTACAAAAGAAAAGAAAATGCCAATCAATATTCTCAATTTATTGACTCAATAACAAAAGATGCTGAGACTAACATTTTTACTCTAAATCATGATTCGTTACTTGAGGATCTTATGACCAAAGATAAATTAAGATATTCTGATGGTTTCTCCACAATTAATAGTAGGATAATAAATAGTGAAAATGAGAAAATGCCCGTTTTTACTAACGAATATCAAAATGGTATTAAACTGCATAAACTTCATGGAAGTGTTGATTATTACTTATTTTCAGCAATGAAGCCATCTAACAACGGCATCTATTACTATACAGGTGATTATTGGTTTTTTAAACCAGAAAAATACTGGGATATTCAAACCTGTAAGCTAATTGATCAAGATTATAGAGAAGTCCTCCAAGCTGTAAATCCTGATATCAAACCTCAATTTCTAACGGGGAAGTCAAAATTGGGTATTATAAATGATCATTTAATTTATAAACACCTTTATAGCAATTTACAGAATTCACTCTTGACCACAAATAAGTTAATTATAATTGGATATTCATATCGGGATACGCATATTAATAAATTAATAAAAGAGTGTTTGGATATAAATTCCTGCGAGATAGTAAATGTCAACCCTCATGTAAGCTTTCCTTTTAGAAGAAATTTTTCTCAAGACGGTATTACTCAGCTAGGATTAATGTCAGAGCTGTAAAGGACTTCCGCTAACAGCGCGGTTTTGTAGGAAGGGCGGAAGAACAATGAGCAATTTCAGCAGAGCCAGGCAGTGGTTTAAGTATAACAAACATCGCCGATTATTAGTGCTTCACTTCAACAAAATATTTTCAATCAGCAGCGGTTATGGCCGGACGAATATCTATTTCCCCGCCCTCACATAGCCCTGTCAGTTACATGCCATTTTCCTTTTACAAATTTAAACTTGTAAAATCGATACTTTTGTAATTACTTTGTAATCACAGTAACATCTATTTTATGGACATATCAATAATACCAATTGGTAATTCAAAAGGAATTCGATTGACAAAGACTATACTTGATAAATACAATATTACAGACACGGTAGAACTAATTCTGGAAAAAGAATACATCATTCTCAAACCTAAGACTGCATCAAGAATAGGCTGGGAAGAATCATTCAAAAAAATGCATGACAAAGGTGACGACAAGCTATTTATGTCAGATGTATTTGACGATGAAAATTTTGAAGAATGGAGTTAAAGCAATATCAGATTGTATTGGTCAATCTTGATCCGACAATTGGAAGCGAAATGAAGAAGACACGACCATGTGTAATTATTTCGCCAGATGAAATGAATAAGTATTTACAGACCATTGTAGTTGCACCTATGACAAGCAGCTCTAAGCTATATCCAACAAGAGTAAAGGTCAGACATAATAAGACAAAGGGATGGATAGTATTAGATCAAATCAGAACTGTAGACAGACAAAGAATTGTAAAAGTATTGGCAACCTTACCGGACAAAGAAGTGTTCAATGTCAAAGCGATTATTAAAGAAACCTATGTGGACTGAAAACGGCAGGTAATAATGCATTGGCGCCAGCAGAGTCAGACGTTGGAACAATGGTCAAATATTAGGTTTGTCGTAATGGTGGCTGGACGGAAAAACAATGAACATATGTAATGCTGTTTTGCTTTAGTTCAGGCTGAAAGAACGCTGCTGAACATTAGTTTTTATCCTGAACTTTTTATTATAAATTTAGCTTCGGTTCCGGGCGAACGTTTTTCATATTCCACCACAACGCCAAGCCTTACCGTTGTCGGTAATTAAAAAATCCATAGTTATGAGAAAGCACATATTGATAGTTTTTACTTTATGCATGATGATGACACTTTCATTTGGACAAAGCAACTTTAAAAAGAATGACATTTATTTAGAAGCAGGTGGCAATGGACTTTTTGGTTCTTTAAACTATGAAAGACAAGTAACAAAACAACCTGGACTCGGAGTAAGAATTGGCGTAGGCTTCTACTCCGAAAATACTTTCTATTTGACCATTCCTGTTGGTGTCAATTATCTCTTTAAACTTAAAAATGACAAATCCTTTTTTGACGCAGGACTTGGGGCAACCTGGACACGTATAGATGGTAAGCTTTTTAGCAAAAGTGAAAATTCTAATGGTGAGCATTTTGTAAACTTTATTCCAAGTATAGGCTACAGGAGACACACCGCAAAAAACGTTATGTGGCGGATAAGTTTGACACCTGCTGCCAACAAATACGGACTTGTGCCTTGGCTTGGTGCTTCAATCGGCAAAAGGTTTTAACGACATGCCTAACTACCGCTAACATGTGCATTAGCACTAGCTGAGCAAGACAATGAACAATGGGCAGTGGGCCAGCAGGAACATATGTTCTGGCTGGCTATCAATGGGCATTGGTTGTTAACTTCAGCATTAAAATATAAATGTGTATTAGTTATCAGCTAACGAATATAAATTGCCCTGCCATAGCTAATGCATTATCGTTTTAAGCAACCCGATGTGACATCAATTTTAATTTTAGCACTTGTCGCTTCATTCTGTTTGGGTTTTGCTTTCAAGGCAATAATTGTTAAACAAAATAATTCTAAAACGACAAAAATGAAAAAGGTAACAGGAATTGGTGGCATCTTTTTTAAATGCAAAGACCCCAATAAAATGAATGAATGGTACAATACGCATTTAGGTTTTGACACAAATCAATATGGGACAAATTTTGAGTGGCGACAAAATGCAGACCCAACAAAAAAAGGATCTACTCAATGGAGTCCATTTGCTGAAACAACAAAATACTTTGAGCCTTCAACAAAAGACTTTATGATAAACTATAGAGTTGAGAATTTAGAAGCTCTTGTAGAACAACTTAAAAATGAAGGAGTAACAATTGTAGACAAAATTGAGGCTTTTGAATATGGCAAATTTGTTCATATTATTGACGTTGAAGGCAACAAGGTTGAACTTTGGGAGCCTAATGATATTGAGTAGGATAAAATAGTTGGTGGAAGAACAAAATTACAAACGTCCAACGCACAAAAGTATTGCTGCAAGGTGGGGCGGGACGTCGAAACATCAGCTATGTGCTACTATCAACCTTAGTTCGGGCTTAATGAACAAAGCCAAGCAAAAGTTGCTGACTTCGACTTTAGAAATAATTGTAAGCAGCAGTTCCAGGCTGGACGAACATAAATGCCCAACTAAATGCTTAACCGTTGTGCATAATACGTTAACCTCCCAAATATTGGAGAATAATAAAATATATCTTCCATTAACCGCTTGGGCTAATCCATTCCACAGCGAATTAATTTTGTTATTGGACAAACTACCTTCATCTCAAGACAAACTAAAGCTAATTAATGCAGAAAAGGAACTATACCAATTGTATGAGAAAATCTAAACTTAAGTAAATAATAACTTTAAATATGAAAATAATTATTCTACTTCTTTCATGCATAATATTTTATTATTCCTCCTTTTCTCAAAATAGTCCTTCAAAAGAATTAATTAGGGAAAACTACTTGCATAAGAGCAAAGTAACAAAAATTATTGGTTACAGCTTTTTAGGAACAGGCGCGGTACTTATTCTTACTGGAAGCATTATTGACTAAGTAAAAAAACCGAAATTATGGGCTGGTTCCGGATACGAAATCATAGGTATATCAAGCACTCTGGTAAGTATTCCCTTTTTTATAAGCTCTTCGAAAAGCAAAAGAAAAGCGCTGTTATTTACTTTAGATACCAGAAAAAATGTATCATATATACAGAACGTTGCTTTATAGTTTGTACAACCTACTGTCAGATTTAAAATCATTTTTTAATTATTGGAGCTTTTCAGAACCCAGTTACTTTCGATTGTCACAACAATACGTTTCGGAAGTGTTACAAAAGATTTTTTTCCTCCTCCTTTGTATAGACCTTCTATACAAATTATAGTTCCAGGAGTAGATTAAACGCCCCTGACATCTGCAATAACCATGTTAGCGCTTAATATTGTTAGAAGAATAATATAGATTCGGAGGCCTTTATTTAAGCACGCCCTTTTGTGATGGAGTAACATAAACCAACATGGATCAAATAGCTTCTCAGGTTATATATCTAGCCCGCACATAACCATAAAGTCGTTGGTAAATACTTTTCTTGCCGGTTCACTCAGCAGGCTATGGCGGCAACTGATCCATTTATTTACTTTGTTATATTCCATGTTGTTGACTTAAGAAGTTAGTAGCGTTCTTTCTTATTTGACATTACAATTTAGGAAAGGTCTTAGTAGCCTTTATGCGATTTCCTTTGTGTTCCTTGTGGTTAAAAGACTCTTAGAATCATAGACCCTATTAAACCACAATGGACATAAAGGAAATACCACAAAGGGCACGAGGGATGCCTTAAAGAAGTAATCTTATGTCAACGACATTAACCATTAAACCTATTGAATAGAAAGAACACGCACGGGCCCTAGTAATCCGGATGGCAACAGGGGCGAACGTGCATTATAGAAGGGCATTGTTGTATAAGTATATTTTTTTTCAGCATTGGGTTGCTGGTCCCCGATAAGCCTGTTCACCCATAGATTGGTAACTTTTATCACCAGCTTGTTTTCTCCAGGTTTCAATGCACCGGTAATATCTGTCCTGAAAGGTTTTTTCCACACAATACCTAATGATTTGCCATTAAGAATAATTTCTGCAAGATTCATGACATCACCCAGGTCTAACCATAAACGGACATCTTTTTTAAACCACTTAGCCGGAGCATTAATAGTTTTTGAATAAGTGCCTGTACCGGAAAAATACTTAATTCCCGTAACACTATTTTCAGTCCAGGAAGTTAGCTTATCAACTGTAATTTCTGAAGGGGCGCCAAGATCCTTTTGAAAACCCAGTTTCCAGTTTGATTCCATTTCATTTACAATGGTTTCTTTTGGCTGAGGTATAATACGGGAAGGTTTAATAGTGTTTTCTTTAAAAACCACAAACACCGCATCATTTGGTGCCAGGTGTAATGGAACATGGGTTCGTCCATCCCTAAAATCATAGGAAGACTGCTCCATGATACCTGTTTCAGGATGCCATATTTCAGCTGTTTTACCTGTCACTCTGAAAGTAGCCTCGATATTTTCATTCTTGTCGCTACGATTGTTGATCCAGTAAAACTCCTGCCGGGGCAGTTTGCGGTGAACAAAAAGTAATTGAGTATTACTTTGCAATTTTATGTAATCAAAATCATGAGGTATTTTCAGGTCAGTTAATACCTGCTGAATTGAAATGCCTGTATATACTTTACCACTCCCAGCTATTTTATTACCGGATGTCCATACTTCACTTACAATATTATTAAATTCAGTAAGGTTATCACTCAAACTCGGACTAGCTGTTGGTTTTCCTCCTACGATTATTGCACCTGATTTAACCAGGGAGCTGATTTTTCTTAAAACCTTTAAAGTCATTTGCCTGGAATTAGAATCTAATACCAGTATCCGGTAACTCATACCGCTTGGTGTTACAATGTTTCCATTTTTTACTGTCAGCAGGTTTATCAAAGCGTCGGAGTTTACAAAATCATAATTATATCCTTCAGGGATATCCGGAAGCTTTTTACCAAAAAGTGAAGTAATGTTATTGTCTTCTCCGTAGTAATAGATAATATCGGCGATAAATTTTCCCTGCTGAAGCATGTAGCAACTTCTCGCTAGGTAAGTAGTCCAAGCTTTGGCTTGTTCCGCCCATGTTTCATGGCGGGTAAACCACTGGCCGAAAGGTCCCAGGCCGAGTCCCGGAATTTTTACATTTGAAGGTTGGTGTACGGAAGTATGAATTACAAACCTGTTAAGTCCGTTTGCAAGTTCAAGGTCTGCTGTGGGTTTTAAGCGCTCGGGGGAGTATGACCATGCATTCCCGAATGCTGTAAGTGATTCTGCGGCAACCAGGTTCTGCCCGTAAATATGCGCTACAGAAGCCGATTCGCGGATATCGGCTTTATAGCCGGTTCCATCACCTCCAATCATGCCGGGAGTCCACATCGCTGACATTGGGATATCGGCTTTTCGTTTTACTTCCATTCCATCAGCAATTAATGCACGGCCGCTTTCATGCGATTCTGAATATCGCTTCATGCCACGCTGGTGAAGCAGCGTGGTTAGCTGATCGTAGTGGTATTCGGCTACCAGTTCGCTGAGTGTTTTGCGGAAATCCCAAAGAAAACGATCGCTTTCTTCAGAACTGTTTATTATATGTCCGGTTACAACTGGCATCCACTTAAGCAAGCTATATCCACGTCGTTTTAAAAATTCCTGCATTAAATTATCAGTCCAGTTCATAACACCGGCTTCCCAGCTATCGGTGACCATGAATTGCAGTCCGCCTTTATTTCCCATTAAACCACCGGTAGCATTTTTATACTGATCCAGGTAATTATCAAAATAATTCTTAACAGCAATAGGATTTAATTTATCTACTTCCAATCCGGTTGCCTCCGGTGAAGCAGGATGGTTTTGCTTGCCGGTTAATGAATACCCGAAACGTACTATGTTCCAGTTGCCTGCAGGCGGAGTCCAGTCAATTATCCCGGCTTCATTCATTTTTCCCGTTAAATCAATTATATCCCTAAACTTAATAACATCATCAGAAGCAGGCGTTGCCTGAGAATAAAGATCAGCGGAAGTGGAGAAAGCTGCCTTCTCTTCAAAACTGTTTATCCTGGTGGCCGGATGTAAAACAATTTCAGCGATATCGGTTCCTTTAGGTGTTTCAGGAACTCCACCACCATTTCCGAGTAAGGCACCCATGTTAAACCGGGCCCAGGGATTTTTGAAGGTGATACGAAAATATCTGGCACTGGTAACCGGGATTGTAATAGTTTGTTGCAGCACCCCACCTGCGGGAATATAGCATACTTTATTGAAATGGCTGCCGTCATCGCTCACTTCAAGTGCACGGTTATCTTTCAATTCCCCATACAATCCGAATGGCCCTTTGTCACCACCACCAACAATAGTGATAGCTTTAATTGTTTGGGGTTTTGTGAATTTGAACTGAATCCATGCCATACCCTTTAAGGAATCTGAAGGCAGGAGATTGGTAGTAGCAACATCACCGTCCGTAAGCTGGCCAAGGTTAAAATTTCCACCACTCGAAGTTATTACAGGTTTTAATGCAATTAACGAAATATCTGCGTCAGGCAATTTGTATGCTATCACAATAATGTCCTTAAAATATTCTGGTGGTGCTTTTGTTTCAGCATTTAAATCCAGACCATCCTGGAGAGGCAGGTTTTGAAATGTGCCGGTAGTAGTAGGAGGCTTAGGCAGGCTTCCCGTAAAAGGCTTGCCACCTGTAACCAGGGTTTCACTCCATACTATTTTTTTCATCCCATCTTTAGCAGCTACCCAGGGCCCGCCACTTTCGCTCCACCCGGGTGAACCGGCGATAGCCATTTCCAGGTGCAGTGAATCGGCAAGCTTTGCTGTAAATTGAAAGGCATCTTTCCATTCATGCGTCATGTACGTCAATCGCTTTTCAACAATTTGCGGAGTAGCCAATGCAGCATCGAAGTTTTGAAAGCCGCCGATACCGGAACGTTTCATCCATGCCAGATCTTTGGCAATACCGTCTTTTGTTATATTGCCATTCATCCAGTGCCACCATACACGCGGCATAGCACTGTTAGGTGGTGTGATAAAGCCGGGCAGTAAGCTATCAGCCATGTTTGATTGTGAATAAGCGCTGTTGAAAAATAGCGACAGTATTACCGCGAAGATTTTAACATGATTTTTTATAGACATGGTATTATGGATGTGAGCTTACAGATGATTTGATTAGAGATGGCTATAAGCCGAAACTTTGAAGCAAGGCACTGACTTCCGAAGTCTTTTAATTTCGATATCTAATTTTACGGAGGCAGACTTCGAAAGTCTTGAACAAGTACGCTCCTTTTAAGTTTTACTTTTTTTGAAGATGTCTTTATTCAAGACTTTCGAAGTCTGCGTTTATATTGGGAGCTGTTGAATTCTAGACTTTGGAAGTCAACGTCTGCATTTATATTGAAATCTGTTGAAAAAAAAGCCATTGTATCAGAAGTTATACTGATACAATGGCCCATTAATATATTATCGTTATCCAATGGTAATCTTTATGCCAGAGTTAATATAATCTCTAACCGTTAATAATTAACCATTAACCATTACTAAAAATATGGACTCAACGCAGCTTCATCTGCGGGAAGGTCATATAACAAAGATATATTGGTAAAAGCATTGTTCGGTGGTACGGCACCGTTAGGATAGTAATATGCTTTAGGATTTGCTTTTATTCTGTTTCCATAAGCGGTGATCACAGCAACGGCAGTTCCGGATCTAACCAGGTCGAACCAGCGTTTATTTTCAAATGCCAGCTCCACCCTTCTTTCTTTAAATATTGCATCACGCAGATCAGTAGGCGCAGATGCAGCTAAACCAGCACGTGCACGTACCTGGTTCAGGTAAGTAACCGCTTCACTGGCTTTTCCCTGCTCATTAAGTGCTTCTGCAAGGAATAATAACACTTCTGAATAACGGTATATCGGCCAGTTGTTTCCGGTATTGCCAAACAAGGAATGGGGCTTCGCAAATTTTTTAATATAAGGAAAAGTTTTGTTTTCCGTTAAGGCTCCGCTAGCAGTTACATAGCCAATAGAGGCATCCTTTCTTTTATCACCAGGTTCGTAAGCTGCAATGATATCCGGAGTTGGTGCATTATTTCCTTCTCCTGAAAGAGCTTGCGGGTTAGAAACACCGGTAATCGGTTGCATTTCCGCCGCAGTTAATGGTCTTGGTAAAAAATTGTAAATAATACTTCCATTATATCCGGCAGAACCTTCCTGGAACTGCACTTCAAATACCGATTCGGCATTATTTTTATTGGTTGAGGTACCTGAAAAAGCATCATTATAATCAGGCATCAACATATATCCGTCGTTGGTTACTATTTCCTTTAGAAGCTTTTCCGCTTCCGCCCACTTTTTTTGAACGATATACACATTAGCCAGTAATGTTTTTGCTGTTCCTGAGGTTACCCTGCCAGGCTCCTGCTTAGCTTTGTTCAATAACATTTTCCCCGCTGCATCCGCATCTTTTACAATCTGCATATAAATTGAATCAACGGAAGACAGCGGTAAGGCAGCTTGTGAACGATTGGTTACAGGTGTTAAATGCAAAGGTACTTTTCCAAAATACCGCACCAGTTCAAAATAGGCATAGGCCCTGAGAAACAACGCCTGCCCTTTCAAATTGTTTTTTGAGTCGGCGCTAAAATCAACAGCATCAATAGTAGTGAGTACCTGGTTAGTACGGGCAATAATTTGATAATCAAGCCTGTATTGCGTTAACACATATCCATTTGTAGTAACCCCACCAGCGGATGGCAAGGAGAAATCGGCAATATTTTCCTGTGCATCCGTTGCACCAAACAGGATGTTACGGTAATAATACGTATTATCGGAATGCATCTCACCTAAAAGGTAGGCCGGGCCATTAACAATACCCCGCAACGGTACATAAGCGCCATTTACAGCCTGTTTAAAGTCGGCTTCTGTTTTGAAAAAAGTAGCAGAACTCAGGTTGGTTTCCGGGGTTACCTCTAAGAATTTCTTGCAACCCGTTATCATAAAACCTGCCAGCACGATTATTATAATTCCTGATTTCATTATGTATGAAAATAAAATAGTTAGGAAATGATTTTTAAGCAACCTGTTACAATTAAAAATTTAGGTTAATACCAAATGTGTAAGTGCGCGGAACCGGGTAATTAGAAAGATCAACCCCCTGGCTTAAATTTCCTCCGTCTCCATTTCCATCACCCTGGGCACTTGTTTCAGGATTTGGTCCACCCCAGTATTTGGTAAAAATATACACCTGTTGTATAGATGCATACAACCTTGCTGAATTAAAAATTTTGTTTTTTATCCCGATATTATAACCCAGCGTTATATTCTTTATAGTAAAGAAGGACGCATCCGCAACGAATCGGCTGTTATTCCAGTCTCTTTCAATTCCTGTAACGTTGCCACCACCAACGGTTGTACCATAAAATCCCTTGCCGGGATTAGCTTCTGACCTGAAACGATACTGAACTTCCTTAACCATATTAAAAACACCATCCAGGTTAGCTGTGCTATACAGGTGGCGAACCCACAGTTGGTTGCCATATGAGCCGGAACCAACAATGGTAAAATCAAAGTTACCGTATTGCAAGGTATTGGTGATGCCATAAGTAAATTTAGGAAAAGGGTTGCCTACTATTACCCGGTCGTCTTTATCTCCACCATAGGTGATGACACCGTCGCCATTCATATCTTTTATTTTTATACTACCTACAGTTGAACGGCCGGGTATCTGTGGATTTTTAGCCAGGTCAGCGGCATTAAGGTATACCCCATCCGCTACAAGGCCATAAAATTGACCGAATGGTTGTCCTACTTTGGTAATATGAACGGTACCATAAACCCTGTCTATTCCATCAGCCAATGCCAGTACTTTGTTTCTGTTGAATGAAATGTTCGCATTGGTAGTCCAACTTAGCTTGCCATTAAGGTTTTTTGTAGTTAAGGAGAATTCATGCCCCCAGAATTTTATTTCACCGATATTATCAGTAAAAAAACTGAAGCCTGATTCCTGTGCAACCTGCACATTGTATAAGAGGTTAGTGGTATTTTTCTTATAGTAATCATACGTAAACTGAACCCTGTCATTAAAAAGCCCGAGATCCAAACCTATATCAAATTGTTTGGTAGTTTCCCAACCTAATTTTGGATTTGCAAGGGATGTAACAACAGCTCCGGTAGCAACGTTTCCACCAAATACCGAGTTAACGGTATTATTAATCAGTGCATATCTGCTATAGTTACCTATATTGTTGTTACCTACTACACCATAGCTGGCCCTTAGTTTCGCAAAAGATACTTTTTGAAGATTCTTAATAAAATTCTCGTCAGACATTACCCAACCTACCGAAGCAGACGGGAAATTCGCCCATTTATTTTGAATTGCAAAACGGGAAGAACCATCCCTTCGGATTGAAGCGGTAAAAAGATATTTACCTTTATAATTATACGTTAACCTTGAAAGATATGAAGTTAGTGCCCATTCCTGCACGCCATTAGTGGTACCTCCACGGTTTATGTTCAGAGCTCCCTGAATAGTAGGAAGCCTGTCATCTGTATATGTATCGGCCTGAACACGAGTATTTTCCTGGTGAAATTTCTGGTTGGTATATCCTGCCAGTAATTCAAAATTGTGCTCGCCGAAACTTTTTGTGTAGGTTGCAAGGTTTTCATTTAGCCAGGTAACATTCTCTGTACTTTGTCTTATAGAAACGGCTGTTGTCGGAATAGGAACATTTATAAAATTAGTCGCCGTAGAAGGATTAAAGAAGAAAAATTTTGAATTTAAAAATTCAACATTTATTGAAGATTTTAATATCAATCCTTTTATAGGTTGGTATTGGATATATGAATTCGATATAAGGTTGGTGGTTTTGGTTTCATTTACCAATTCTTTTGCGGCTCTTACCCAGTTTGGATATGCAAAAATGTTGCCTGTACTTCCCGGGAACTGGTTGAATTTGGTAAGCTGTCCAATAGAATCATAAATAGGCATGACTGGCCATGTATGCAATGCATTAAAAAGAATGCCCGTTCCCCTATCTCCATCCGTCCGTGGTGTATTGTCGAAAACATAGGAAGGAGCAAGATTAAACCCTACTTTTACTTTATCAGAAATAGCATAGTCCAGGTTCATCCTTATCGAATATCTCTTGTAAACATTATTAAGAATAACTCCCTGTTGATCATATACTCCTGCTATTAAAGCAGTGCTGAGCTTATCCGTATTGGATGTAACTGTAAGATTATAACTTTGTAATGGCGCCTTCCTCAATAATGCCCCATACCAATCGTTATTTTTGCCTTCGTACTGAGAAGGATTTTGAAATTCTATAGGTACCGGCTGTCCTGCATCAGAATAGTATTCTTTTTTAAATTGTGCAAATTCAACAGCGTTCAGCATTTTAACCAGTCCTTTTTCGGGCACCTTTTGTACTCCACCAAAGGCATTAAAGCTGACGTTAGTCTGGCCTTTTTTTCCTCTTTTGGTGGTGATTAGTACCACCCCGTTAGCTGCTCGGGAACCATATAAAGATGTGGAGGCAGCATCTTTTAAAACAGAGATATTTTCTATTTCATCGGGATTAATTGCACCGATACTACCCGTAATAGGATTGCCATCTATCACATATAAGGGATCGCTACCTGCAGAAACAGAAAATTGCCCCCTGATTCTAACTGACATTCCCTGCCCTGGCTTACCGGTAGTTTGATTGATCTGGACACCAGCCAAACGTCCTTGCAATTTTTGGGTTACCTGGGAAACGGGTATATCCCTTAATTCCTTAAGATTTATGGTTTGAACTGCGCCGGTCACTACCTTTTTTACCTGGCTACCATAAGCTATTACAACGGCTTCACCTAAAGATGAGGCATCAGGAGCCATCGTAATGTCGATAGAAGTACGACTATTTAAAGGGATTTCCTGACCGTTGTAACCAACAAATGAAACGACCAATGTTCCCTTTGTATTTGATACATTAATGGAGAAATTACCGTTAGCATCTGTGCTGGTTCCTGTTTTACTTCCCTTAAGCAATACAGATACTCCGGGAAGCGGAACGCTTTTGTCATCGGTAATTTTTCCTTTTACGGTATTTGCCTGGGACCAGGCAGCAGCAGTAGAAAATATCAGGAAACTAAGTATCAGGAAATACTTTAGCCCCTGAAACATGGACTTTTTCATTAGCAATTGTTTTGTTTAGATAATAGTGGAATTCAGTGTTATGAACGTAGCCTTCGTTATAGTGTTAATATAATTTAAATTTACGGGAAAATTTTTATTTACTGTCCTGCTCTGTCCTGTGTTGATATGCAATACATGTCAATGTTATATTGTGAACTATGTTATTATCATCACAATAAATAGATATAATATTAAATCATACTTTATTTTAGGGAATTTCGTTTTATAGAAGGCATTTACAATGCATTATTATAAGTATCTAATATCAAATTAAAATTTATATATGTTTCATAATTTCAAACAAGGAGATAGAGCACTCTTTGTATACGAAGAAGAACTCATGGAAGGTATAGTGCAGGATGCACATGATGAAGAAGTAACCATTCAGTTTAATGGGATAAGCTACCCATCAAAGCTAGAAGCCAGCCAGTTGCAATATGTACATGCTGATTCTACTATTCACTAATATCAAGTCAGGGATTAAAACTGTAAGTATAAAAATTTTTCTTTAGTTAATGATTTGTCAATTACTCTAATCTTACCAGTTTAATATTAGTTACAGGAGAAACGATTAGAGGGAATTTTTCCACAGTAACGTTGCTGGTATCCAGTCCAAATCCCCGTTCTTCAGAAAGGCCGATTTCTTTTATCCAGAAATGAAATTTCATTATTAGTCTTTCCATTATTGGTAGCTCATTGTCTCCACTCAAGTATTTTTCCATAACTATAAACTGGAAGTCACCCACTACATTATTTCTTTCGAGGCTTTCATACCGGCTGGTAATATTCACCTCCATATTTTCAACAAGATTTTCAACAACTTTACGAAATAAAAGATTGATGCGGGGCTGCACCCTGAAGCCTAAACGAAATTCTATGCGGATGATATCATTGGGAATGATGTGATGAACTTTATATTCCATGGTATAAGGATCATCTAAAGTATCCACATGAATAAACCAGTAAATGTCGGCTCTTTTTGGCTTACGGTTCAGAATGGAATAAATAATTTTGTGCTCGATTTCTTTGGGGTTATCCGCGCCGGTGAGATAGACAAGGTGTGTGGCAAATTTGGGAATGGATCGGTCACTGCTTAATTCTCCGAGATTAGGTGTATAATGTTCAAGCCTTACAAATTCGACATATCTATTTTTAATTTTTCTGGCTCTGAACCAGATATACATAACCATGAATAAGGCTCCTCCTACCAACAGGGCTACATAGCCACCATGCGGAAATTTATTAAGGTTAGCAACCAGGAAAGTAATTTCTATCCATAAATAAACACCCAGAAATATATAAATCAAAAAGGGCGCTACCCTGTGAAGCACCAGGTAATTAGCAAACAGAATGGTCGTAGAAATCATACACATGGTAATAGCTAATCCATAGGCAGCTCCCATGTTAGTAGATTTTTGAAAATACAGCACAATACCGCAACACCCAATAAATAATAATGTATTAATACCGGGAATATACAACTGGCCCTTTGCTTCAGTAGGATATTTTATTTTCATCTTCGGCCACAGGTTAAGGCGGATGGCTTCACTGATCAGTGTAAATGATCCGCTGATCAATGCCTGGCTGGCAATAATAGCGGCAACAGTGGCAATTGCAACGCCAATAATAAGAAACCAACCAGGCATCAATCCATAAAATGGATTAAAACCTGCAGTAATCATATCTTCCGAAATAGTGGTACCCTTATAATTGTGTAACAGCCATGCGGCCTGGCCCAGGTAGTTTAAAAACAAACATATTTTCACAAAAACCCAGGAGATGCGGATATTGGCTTTCCCGCAATGGCCTAAATCAGAGTAAAGTGCTTCTGCACCGGTTGTGCAAAGGAACACAGACCCTAATATCCAAAAGCCCTTCGGATAATTTACTAGTAGTTTAACACCGTAAAATGGATTAAAGGCCTTAAAAACATGCAGGTAATCAACGATATGCGCCGAACCAAGAACTGCCAGCATTAAAAACCATATAGTCATGATCGGGCCAAAAAGTCTTCCTATAGATGCCGTTCCAAATTGCTGCACAAAAAATAGTAAAGCTATAATTCCAAGTACAATGCCTATAATCAGGTTATCTGAAATAGTACCGAGGCCTTTAATATTACGCAGGCCCTCAATAGCCGATGCAACGGAAATTGGTGGCGTAATAATTCCGTCAGCAAGTAAAGCAGCACCTCCTATCATAGCTGGATAAACCAGCCACTTATTCCTTCTCCTTACCAAAGCAAAGAGGGAAAATATGCCTCCTTCTCCGCGGTTATCGGCTCTTAATGTAAGAATAACGTATTTGATAGTTGTCTGAAGGGTAAGTGTCCAAAGCACACAGGACAAGGAGCCAAGAATAAGCAAATCTGTTACTTCTTTATCTTTAAGGATTTCATTTAATACATAAAGCGGTGAAGTCCCTATATCGCCGTAAATAATACCCAGGGCTATCAGTAAACCAGCTCCTGTTGCCTTATTAGTTTTTTTATTCACTTAGAAGTCAAAGTTAAGGTTCGTTTTCAAATATCAATTATCCTTACCTGATTAACAATTGGATAATTAATTAGGTAATCAAGTGTTATGTTAACTCTAAAGTGACGCGTTCTGCTATCAGCAGTCAGCAGATCAATGTGTATTAAGTTTCCTCCTGATACCTGATAGCTGACGGCTGATAGCAAATACGTCAATTTAGAGTTAACTTAACACTAGTATAAATTTAATGCCGCCAAAAGTAATGTTTCTATAATATAATCACCATTAAAATTTTATAAGTCAGTGCCTCAAACTTTGATTGTTTAAACGATTTGTGAAGTCTCCCTGATTTCTGATATCTTAAATGGAAGCAACCTGAATGCAAGACTTTCGAATTTTGCATTTATTATGCAGGCTTCAAAAATTTCAGACTTCGGAAGTCAGCGTTTTGCATTATGGTTTCAATAAGAAAAGGCTCCAGCAAATTGCTGAAACCTTTCTTTCCTCATAGAATAAGACTTAATTGCTTGCACCGCTCTTGACGCGGTTTTGCTCATCTGCTGAACCACCGGTTTTTCTCCGTGCTGCCGGAATGTCCTTCCTTCCAAAACGGTAATTAAAACTTAAGTTTACCTGACGGGAGTCTCTCCTGCCGGCAAGTGTTACATCTACATCGCTGTATCTGGCGTACCCACTAAACTGTTGCATATTGAAAATATCGCGGAAGCCCAATTTAAATGTTCCCTTAGTTTTGAATACCTGTTTCGACAAACCGGTATTTACTGAACCCATGCTATTAATTACTAACAAGCCTTCCGGACCCCTGGTTCTGTACCAACCGCTGATTTCCCCGTTCCATCCTTTACCCAATACAAAGCTGTTGCTGATATTGCCGGTAAAACCGGTAAACTTCAAATCGACCGGATCATTTTGATAAAGGCCATTATAATGATTACGATAAACATTCGCATACATGTTTACACTCCACCATTTTTTTAAAGGGATATTTGCTGTTATGGCCACGCCTAACTGATTCATACTGCTAAAGTTTTCAGTTGTCTGATAGGTTGCTTTTTTTTCTGTATCCTGTTTTAAAAGCTGGGTTATGATATCAGTGGTACGTGTATAATTTATCGTAGTTGTCAGAAACCTGTTATAAGTATGGCTGAATTCAAAGTTATTGGTAAACTGAGGTTGCAGGTAAGGATTACCCTTTGAGTAAGTTAACGAATCTATAAAGTAAACAAATGGATTCAGATTTTCATAATCGGGGCGGGCAACCCTGCGGCTATAGCTCAGGTTAAACTGGTTCTTTTTACCGGCATTGAATCCTATCCCGATATTGGGAAACAGGTTGGTATAGTTACGTTTGAATGTTGAATCATTGGTAAGCTGATGACCTTTTGATACCGTATTCTCCAAACGCAGCCCTGCAACGAACTCCCACTTCTTTAATGATTTGGAAAGAATTGAATAAGCGGCATTAATGTTCTCCTCATAAATAAAATGATTGCTTCTGGCATCCGGGGTCCATTCATTACCACTGTTGCGGTCATACGCTACCTGGCTGTTGGTTTGTACAAAACTTGTTTTTAAACCAGCTTCTAATTTCATCCCTTTTTTAAAAGGTTTAATGTAATCTGATTTAGCACTGTAAATAATTACATCCGAAGGCATATTACCTCTTAAAAAAACATTGTTACCGTTTTTAATATCATTGGCGTCATAGCTTTGTGTGTTAAGCAGCGTATTGTTTCTATTACTGTAATACACGTAATCAGCATCAGCACTTAATTCCCTGCCGGTTGAATCGAAAGTATGTTTGTAATTAAAATTAGTGGAAATATTATCAGATAATCTTTTGTTATTGCTCAATGACTGCAACCTGTATTGTACGTGGCCCAATTCACTTTTTACAAAAGAATTGCCCGATTGATGCTGTTTGTTATTATTGAAATTGCCGTTGATTACAAATCCGGCTACATCTTTCTTTGAAAAATAATAATCCAATCCCAGTTTTGCACTCTGATAAGTTCCTAAAAAGCCATTCCTTGTAAGCTGATCGGCACTTCCGGCCAAAGTTTGTTTGTCTGACTGGTAAAATTTACGGCCAATACTGAGCTTATTAAATCCTTCGTAGTTACCTGCGTTCAAACCGCCAAACACGTTTAATTTATTATTGCGGTAATTTAGGTTAACACCACCATTTACACGTCCATAAATACCCTGGCTATAACTAAGATTAGTATTCCCATTCATGCCTTTTACGATGCCTTTCTTTGTTTTGATATTAATAATACCGGAATTACCGGTAGCATCATATTTTGCGGGCGGGTTGGTCATTATTTCAATCTGGTCCAGACTGCTGCTTTGCATAGTTTTTAATAGAGCGGCCAGGTCTGCGCCGCTCATGTAGGTTGGTTTACCATCAATTAGTATCAACACACCCTGTTTTCCCCTGACACTGATGTTGCCATCATTATCCACGGATACTCCCGGAGCTTTTTCTAATAACTCAAGAGCATTTAAGCCGGTATTAGTAGGAGAAGCCTCAACATTGATCAATGTTTTCCCGGGCTTTTGTTCATACAATGGTCTTTTTGAAGTAACGGTTACCCCACTTAGTGAACGGGCCTGTGTTGCCAGAACGATTGTTTCTAAAATTACTGAAATCTTTTCAGGTGTTATCTCTACAATTTTAGAATAGCCGGTTTGAAATCCAATCGCTGAAAAAGATACCAGGTACTTTCCTTCAGCTATATTTTCAAAACTAAATTTGCCATTTTTATCAGAAGCACCCATTTTTATTAGGGAAGAATCTTTTGCTTTAAGTAAAGAAATGCTGGCTGCCTCTATAGTTTTAGCATTTGCATCTATGATGGAACCATTAATGGAGCCATTCTTTAATTGAGCAAAACCAGATAGGGAAAGGGAAAGTAAGAATGCTGTTAGCAGGATGATAGTTTTAGTCATTGTAGTAAATTTTTAGTACTTGCTTTTAGTTATTACAGTTTAAAAGTAAGTACTCTGTAATACATAGAACATAGTTTTGTAATGAACGGTCGATTGAGAGGATGACTGGTGTTTAAAATTGTTAGAAGAGAACAGTCAACACTTAATGCGGTTGCAAAATGCTTAGGAAATGGATGGTTTGCAATATAATGTGACCAATTCCATGAATGATGGGATGAATTTTGAAGCAGGATTCACAGGATGAAAAATTATTCACAGAATTTTGAAGATTGTCTGAAGCAGGATTCACAGGATGAAAAATTATTCTCAGAATTTTGAATGTTGTCTGAAGCAAGATTCACAGGATGAAAAATTATTCTCAGAATTTTGAAGATTGTCTGAAGCAGGATTCACAGGATGAAAAATTATTCTCAGAATTTTGAAGATTGTCTGAAGCAGGATTCACAGGATGAAAAATTATTCTCAGAATTTTGAAGATTGTCTGAAGCAGGATTCACAGGATGAAAAATTATTCTCAGAATTTTGAATGTTGTCTGAAGCAAGATTCACAGGATGAAAAATTATTCTCAGATTATGAATGTTGATCCAATTCATTTTATATCCTATGAGTTCTGCCACAGAATTCTGAGAATTACTCATCCATCCTGTGAATCCTGCTTCAAACCCATTCACAAAATTCTGTAAATTATTCCTCCATCCTGTAAATCCTGCTTCAGACAATATTCAAAATTCTGTAAATTTTCTCAACCTCAACGGCAGCATCTTATTTTTTGGATAGGGCATATTACCTTTCACTGAAAACCAGATAATGCGGTTAAGCAAATCATCATCACCCTTATCAACATGATCAAATTGCGGAGAAGATGACAAAATAGTAAGCTGTTTTGCTTTACCGCTTAGCGTTGCAGCGCTCTTGTTCATTTCGTTTAAAGGAATATTATTTTTCAGGAAAGTATAGGGTGCATTATTAAATGTTCCTGTAAAAGCGTCAAACATCGGCAAAGCAGTTGCATCTATGGCATTCATTGGAGGGATACCTAATATCTGTTCTATAGTTCGCACCATACATGTTTGGTTATAATTGGTATGAACTGTTTTTTGTAAGCGTGAATACGGACTTAATACAAAACCTGTGGTTCTATATCCTGATACATGATCCCAGCCTGACTGTGAATCATCTTCCGTTACAAACACCGCGGTAGAATCCCAGAACCTGCTGTAAGTAATGGCTTCCAATATCCTTCCTAGTGCCAGATCATTATCTGCTACCATGGCCCTTGGTGTGGGATAACCTTCACGCATACCTGCTGTATGGTCACTCGGTAAAGCAAGAATCATCAATTGCGGCCAATGGTCGCCTTCCATCTTTTCGTAAGATTGTAACTCTTTAATAAACGCATCAGCCCTTATCTGATCATTGATCTTTGGTCCGTCATAACAAGGGTAGCCTGGCGCCATAATAGGACGCACCCTCGAAATTGTAGAAACATTTTCAAACAGGAATGGCTTTTTATCCAGGTACAATTGGTAGATGTCATTCCAATTAGTGTTCCCCTCCCATTGCGGAACACAAGCCTCGCCATAAATTCTAACTGACTTTCCATGATCCAGTGCATTGTTCCAGATAAAACCTTCTTTATTATATACCAGGGCATCAGTCTGCACATGCGGATAACTGCGGAACCATGCCCTTACATTTTTCTCTACATAGTCACTAACCATCGCCGCATCCGTCCATTGGTGCCCTTCTGCAGATGATTTGCCTGATACATAATAATTATCAAGCAGTAAAAAATCTTTAGCCATCCGGTGCTGGTTAGGTGTAACCGTATCACCGAAAATACAAAGCGATTTCATGCCATTACCTTCCGGCATGTCACCCATTACCTGGTCGTAAGTTTTATTTTCTTTGATGATGTAAATCACATGTTTAAAAGCAGAAGGCTCACCGATCCTTTCAGGAACCGGCCTGGCTTTGGTTCCCGGCCTGGAAAGCAATTGAGAGATCTTTCCCCTGAAAACCATATTGGCTTTTTCAACCCTGCTGCTATAAGCACGCAAAGTATTTTTATCAGGCACCGGGATAACAGAGATCGTAGCTTCCTGACGGTGAGCAGTATACGTTTTATTATTTTCAGGAACTCTTGCGCCTTCACCTTCAAGATTAGCAACATACAAAGTATTGTTCCTTAGAGCCAACCCTGATGGATAGGCTTCGGTAGGAATAAATCCGGCGATATAACTTTTACCCTTTCCACCGGTTGATGAATTGCTACCGGGTTTAACTACAGCTATTGCATTATCCATACCGTTAGCAACATACAATGTAGTTCCTGTACTGTCAAGGATCAGGGCATTTGGCGAGTCGCCGGTAAATGATTTTATATCAGCAATTAAACGTACCGATATAGATTCAACCAATAAATTATTTGCTGTACTGATTACAGAGATATTATCACTATTGCCGTTGGATACGTAAACAAATTTACCATCACCACTTGTAATGATTGCATTGGGATGTAGCCCTACATTGATCTCTGCCAGTTTGTTGCCACTGCGTTTGTTGAACACCGTTACTGTTCCCTGTGACGTTGCGCCCGTTCGCGGATCAATGTAAACGCGAGCGTAAGGTATGCCGGCTGTTTCCCTGCTCGTATCAACCGGAACAGTACCCGCCCAGTTTGTAACGTATATATTATCTGTAGTGAGTGCAAGGCAGAACGGCGCCATTCCTGTAGCAACGGTCCAGATGGGTTTTTTATCTTTTAACCTTAATTTTATTAACTGGCTATTACCATTTAAAACAACGTACAGGTAGGTTTCGCCTTCTTCTTTAGTTATTGCAATGTCATTTGGCAATGCCATGGGTGAAGGCGCTACAGGTTCAAAAGAAAAAGCATTTACAATACCTGCCTTTTTACCATCCCATACAGCATCCAGTATAACAGATTTTTTATTGGTAGGATTAGCAGCTCCCCATAAGATATGCAGCTTGTTATTTTCATCGTCCGTCCATACCTTAATACCCGAATAAGTACTCATCATACCGCTATATTCAGCACTGTAATCAAGATGAAACAACAATTTATTATTCTTCACATCAACAAATGCGATTCCGTACCTGTCTTCTACCGCCAATACATTTTGTCCGGGAACTAGCACGCAATCAAGACTATGATTCTCTAATGAACCATTACCGAAACGTATAACTGTGCCGGCAGGATCGATGAACCGGTTGTAAGGCATTAAAACAGCAGAATTGCCGACAGATAAAGTGGTATCATCATAATTACTATGCATGTTGTTGCCTGTTACAACAGTAGTTTTATATGCTCTTTGCGAGATGCAGGAAACCAAACATATCAGGCATGCCAAAGGTATGATGCTTGAGGCATGGGGTATGAGGAAGAACTTTGTAGTGGTTCGGGACATACTTTAAACTTTAAACAATAAACTTTGAACTAACTCTATTTGCATTTGGAAGCATCGGACTTGATATAGTAAGGCCGGTAATTTTTAGATTTGGGATCCATGCATCCTTCCAGGTTGAGGATTTCTACTTTTCTAAAATCAACGGGTTGTCCTTCGCTTTGCATAGCGATAAATCCTGATGTCAATAGTTTGCCATCCTGTTTAATTTTAGGATCATAATTGTTTACTACTCCCCCGCCGATCTGTGGTTTTGAATACTGCAGTACGGTATCGCCGTTTATAATATGTGTAATAAGCGAATCACCCAGTACAATAATTTCAGCGCGTACCCATTGTTCTCCTTCATAAGTTTTTGAGCTGGATTCTATGCAATGCCTGGGATCCATTTTTCCTTTATAGATCACTTCAGTTCCGGGAGAACACATGTTTCCGGTAGGGCGTGACTTGCCATCACCGAGGCCGGCAAGCAGCTGGAACTCAATGGAGATAGGCCAGTTTTGATCTTTCGGCATTGTTCTGGGATCCTGCGAATGGATCATTACACCACTGTTTTTAATAGTGTATGCCGGCGCATCTTTTCTCCATTCTCCTGTAAACCGGTATTCTACTACAAGATGATAATAGGAGTAAGGAGTTTTATAATACAGGTGCCCGAACTGTTCATTAAACTTAAGAAATTTATCATAACGTACCTGCATTATACCATTTTCAACACGGAAGTTATTCCCAAAATTTTCACCTGCCTCATGATGATTGATCTTAACGATCCAGTCTTTTAAATCCTTACCATTAAATAATTGAACCCAATCTTTGGGGTTAGCTTTTTCTTGCGCATAGGCATTACTGTAATTAAATGATATAAATGCCAATAGTATTAGAGTGGTTTGGCAGTATTTTATTCTCATAATTAATGAATATAAGTTTAAGGTAGTGTTTATAGCGTAATTCACAAGACCATCAGTAGAATTTTTTATAACAACAGGGTCCTTCATGAATTTAAAATAATTCACGAAGGACCCTGTTGTTATAAAAGAATATGGCCATACCGCTTAACGGCTGATAACCCTTTACATCTTAAGCAGCTTCTTCGATTCGCTCCACTTACCTATCTGTACTTTTATAAAGTATATTCCAGGTGATAGCTCATTTGCTACAATATTAAGATTGGATACTTGTTGATTTTTTTCAAACTTAAAAGTTTTTATGATCTTACCCGATAGATTAACGATCTTAACATCCACGGCTCCCAGGTGTGTATTATTCATCTGTAACACAAACCTGTCTTTAACAGGGTTAGGGAATATTGAAGATGTTTCTTTTTTCATTATATCCGGAACTATTGTTGTGGAAAGCGTTGATGTAGCAATAGTGCCATTAGTAGCATTTCCTGCGGAAACAAATTCAACCCAGTTTATATTCCAGCCACCATTTGATGAATAAATTCTCAAGGTTTGATTGCCAGCGGGTAAAGTTATTGTAGTGCTTACGGTTGTCCAGCTTTGATAAGCACCCGTTTGTGGAATGCTAACAGTTGCCAGCACTGTTCCGGATGAATTTTTTAATTGTAATTGCTGTGAGGCGTAAGGAGTAGCAATTCTAAAATTGACTGTATACGTACCTAACGTACTTACCGTAGTAAGATAATCCATCCAATCTCCTGTATCTATAAAGCCTACATTTTTACCGGCACCAACATCAGAAGTCGTTTCTGATAGAACACCATTCATAGCAGTGTAATTTTCCGCTTCAATTTTTCCGGGAATAGCAACACCGGAAGGTGTTTGTGCAGCGGAAACAAATTCAATCCAGTTTATATTCCATCCACCATTTGATGAATAAATTCTCAAGGTTTGATTGCCAGCGGGTAAAGTTATTGTAGTGCTTACGGTTGTCCAGTTTTGATAAGCACCCGTTTGTGGAATGCTAACAGTTGCCAGCACTGTTCCGGATGAATTTTTTAATTGTAATTGCTGTGATGCGTTAGGAGTAGCAATTCTAAAATTAACTGTATACGTACCTGCCGTACTTACCGTAGTAAGATAATCCATCCAATCTCCCGTATCTATAAAGCCTACATTTTTACCGGCACCAACATCAGAAGTCGTTTCTGATAGAACACCATTCATAGCAGTGTAATTTTCCGCTTCAATTTTTCCGGGAATTATAGTACCGGAAGGTGTTTGCGCAGCGGAAACAAATTCAAGCCAATTGATATTCAGGCCACCATTAACAGAAAAAACTCTCAGTATCTGGTTACCTGCGGGCAGGGTTACTGCAGTACTGACGGTGGTCCAGTTTTGCCACGCGCCGGTTTGCGGAATATTTAAAGTTGCCAATATAGTTCCTGATGCATTTTTAAGTTGCAATTGCTGTGCAGCATAAGGAGAGCCAACCCTGAAGTTAAGGGTATAGGTGCCTGCAGCATTTACGGTTGTATTATAATCCATCCAGTCACCCGTATCAATAAAGCCAACATTCATTCCGCCGCCAGCGTCAGAAGTCGTTTCGGATTGAACCCCACTCATTACGTAATAATTTTCAGCCTCTATTTTACCTGGAATTGCAGACCCTGCAGCGCTTGGTGCGTCAGTAAGGAATTCAAGCCAGTTAAAATTCCAGCCACTATTTGCAGAATAAACCCGGAGCGTTTGATTGCCTGCCGGTAATGTTACCGATGCAGTTACGGTGGTCCAGTTTTGAAAGGCTCCGGTTTGCGGAATATTTACAGTTGCCAGAACAGCTCCTGCAGCATTTTTCAAAAGCAACTGCTGGGAAGTATAAGGAGATGCTACCCTGAAATTCGCAGTAAAAGTTCCGGTAGAAGAAACACTCACAGCATAATCCATCCAGTCTCCTGAATCTATAAAGCCAACATTTTTTCCGCCACCACCATCTGAAGTTGTCTCGGGCTGAACACCCGACATGGTTGTATAATTTTCTGCTTCAATTCTGCCAGGCAAGGACATTCCCGGCGAAAGAGCAGCATTTACAATAATATTTACATCATCATAATTAGAAGCACCGCCATTATCCGTAGCAGTAAGACGGAACGTATAAGTGCCTGCAGCCAGGTTGCTGATTGCAGGATTAGTAGCAGTGCTGTTACTGATTGAAAATTGTGTTGGGCCTGAAATCCTGGACCAGTTATAACCGGTAATATTTCCATCAGGATCGGTTGCACTACCGCCAAGGGACACGCTATTGGCAGGTAAAGTAATGGTGATATCGCTGCCTGCATTCACAACGGGTAACTGGTTAACTGGTTGTGAGGAACCTCTTTGATACTGCAACATCCATTCGTAAACGTTCAGGTTATTTTCTTTAAAACTAGTAGTGTAGGTAGCTGTCCAGGCATCATGACTGTTCACCGCAAAAATTGTTTTTTTAGCAAGAACAGATGGTCTGGGTGATGAGGAGTTAATAGCATCAATCCATCCTATGGTATTGCTTGGAGGAACTGTGGCATCAACCTCGTTATGGGTGGCCCAGACGGGTAAGTTTGCGGAGGCAATTATTTGTGCTTTTGATGGTGTTGGGCCTGAAGCTCCGCATACCGGAACAATAGCTGCTATGCGGTTTGCATAAGCAGCACTGTAACTTGCATAGTCCCAGACGCCACCGCCGCCCATGCTAAGACCAGTAAGATAAATTCTATTACTATTTACGCGGTAATTTCTAACAGCATAATCAATAACACCCTGAATATCGGTAGGAGCAGGCCAGCCAATAAACTGAGGACTAATAACTATAAATTTAAATACCTGTCCATTTACAGTAAAAGTAGCAGGGAAAGTTCCTTCATTGATCAGCTTTGGTGGGCCATTGCGTAAAACTGTTGTTAAGGAAGAGGAACTACCATCGCCCAATTCTCCCACGCCGTGAATAAAAATAAAAAGTGGATAATTTTGAGATTCAGAAGCATAAGCCTGGGGAAGGTATTCATAAAAAGCATTCGAATTTGGGATCATTGAAACGTAACGCGGAGTAAAAGTCTGAGCTTTTAACCCAGAAAAATTAATTAGTAAGCAAACGATTGCACATAAATAAACTGAGGCAACCAGGTGTTGGTTCTTCATAGAGTAGTTAGATTAAAAAATTTTAAATATGAGTTTTCATAATAAGTTTCAGCATAAACGAATATTATGCCAATCCATTATTTTGTGGATTAATATACATATTATATTTCCACAATTGTCAAAATACTAGGATTAATTTAGTATCAGCAATTAGCAAACAGGAAATAAATACAAGTAGATATATCCTTTCTGATGTATAACAGCTGACTGTAAAATTATATTTCAATTCCTGATTGTCATAATACTGGTGAAAGGTTTCATGTTACATGGTGAAGAATATTTTTAGAATAGAAGTAAATACTTATGTAAGAAAATTATTTCTATTAATAAACTGGCATACTGACTCTATTTATTGTAGTCTTAAATCAAATAACATTTATTCAGGTATATATGCTCTTGACCTAAATTAAAATTGTAATATTTTTACAATGAAAAAAAACCTTTTCTTGGGTTTAAGACCAAAGACTTCTTCTTATTTTTCATATCCTGGTTAACCTAAAATAAACCCTATTAAAATTCTATTAGGATGGTGATTATCTCAGCATATTCTGATATAAATTAGATTTAATAAACATTATGAAACCGCACTCTTTACAACAGGAAATTCCATTGGTAACTACTTCAAAACTTTCACACAGGCTATTAGCAGGAAACAACGCCTTTGATGTAAAGGAGCATCTTTCTTATAATGACCAACTTAAAGAAGGATGCCGGAACGGCTTGCTGGATAAGCTTCTTCCTGAAACAATTGAAACGCCTTCTTCCGGCAAAAAACTGCACCTTTGGCAAATTCGGTCCGGAGCTTGTTTTCTTCATATAGAATTGTGCACATTCCCTGTTGTTATTGAAAAACAACAATCAATAGATTCATATCTTTTTATTCCGGCAACCTGCGCTAATTAGGTGTAACATTTTATTGTTTATTTGTTGCTACCGAAGCGGGTTTAACTTCCATTGTTTTAAGTTCGTGGCTGGCAGGGAATCATGGAAGCTTCTCATTTACATTGCATTAACTACCAGAAATTAGAGATAATATCTAACACCCATATATTTGCCGCGGTTCCACGGATATTAACCTATAATTTATTACTTTCCTTAAAATTATAATTTGTAAAATGAAAATAGCGATCCTCCTGTTTCTTTGTATTTCTATAGCAATTATTGTAAGGGCGCAGCAAAAGGAGGATTCGGCAAAAACAGAAAACTTAAGCTATCATTTTCAGATAACAGCTATCAAACAGGGTCATCCTGCTTTCAGGGCATTATATTCCGGACAAAACAGTTTGACCAACAAAGGTGAAAAAGCCCTGCTATCTGTTACTTCAACTCTTTACATGGGAAGAAGGCTATGGAAAGGTGCCGCCTTTTATTTAGATGGTGAGATTGCAGGTGGATCAGGGATCAGCAGTACCAAAGGAGTAGCGGGATTTCCTAACGGAGAAACTTTCAGGATTGGTGACCCCTCACCTACTCTTTACATAGCAAGGGGTTTTATAACTCAGGACATATCACTTAATAACACGGGCTATGATAATAACGCTTCCGAAGCCAACCAGTTAGCCGGCAGCAGGTCATCCTCACGTTTTACTATCTCCGCGGGTAAATTTGCAATTTCTGATTTTTATGATAATAACAAATATGCTCACGATCCAAGAATACAGTTTTTAAACTGGTCACTTATGAGCAATGCCGCCTGGGATTACCCGGCAAATACCCGCGGTTATACATCAGGAATAGTACTAGAATTAATTAATCCCGGTTGGGCAGTCCGCCTTTCCGGTGTAGTAGTTCCTAAAATGGCGAACGGCCCTAAAATGGATTGGAAAGTAAATAAAGCTCACTCAGAAACGCTTGAATTCGAAAAGAGCTGGCTGATAAATCAGTTACCCGGAACAGTCAGGCTATTAGGATTTCATTCTTTAACGCAGGCGCCTGCCTATAAGCAAACAATTGCTGAAGTTATGGTAGGTGATAGTAGTAGTCTTGATGTATATACAGGAGACAGGGAATGGAAAAAATATGGTGGCTTAAAATATGGTTTCGGAGTTAATGCTGAACAAGACCTTACAAAAGATATCGGCATGTTTTTTCGTTCCAGCTGGAACGATGGTAAAACGGCAACCTGGGCTTATACTGAAATAGACAGAAGCTATAAGCATGGGAGTCAATATCAAAGGAAACTCCTGGAAGCGTGCAGAGGATAATATAGGAATTGCCAGTGTAGTGAATGGTATTTCATCCGGCCACCAGGCATTTTTGAATGCAGGTTTGTACGGCTTTATTATCGGGGATGGTAAACTAAACTATGGTAAAGAAGGCATCCTTGAATTGTATTATCGCGCTCAACTGGCCAATTCATTATGGGCAACATTCGATTACCAGTTTATAAATAACCCTGCTTATAATAAAGACCGGGGGCCGGTAAGCGTTTTTTGCAGTAAGGGCTCATTTGGAATTTTAAATAATCATATAAGTTCATATGGTAAATAACTAACTTGTAAACTTAATACAAAAAATTGTCTAAAATATCCCTATCAAATTTTAGTGTTAACCTGGCAAAACTCGATGCGGTACAGCGGTTACTAATAGGATTATGCTTTGCAATAGTATCTTACTTTTTATTTGAATGGATGCACATAAAAATTGTAACCCGCATAATGATGAGTTGGGATATGTTCAGCTTGCTGATGATCATTACTATCTGGATTATTTTTTTTAATATACCGGAAACTAAGATCAATGTGCTTGCACAAAAAGAAGATCAAAGCAGAACCGTTATTTTCTTTCTTGTAATAGTATCATTGCTGGTTAGTTTATTCGGCATAGCAATATTACTCAAAGGCAGCAGTCAAAAATACATTAATACTACTATACATGAGCCTGTATCCCTGATCAGCGTAGGCTTATCCTGGATCATGCTGCATACTATTTTCACCATTCACTATGCCCATCTCTTTTATGATGACGATGATCAGAAAACAGGTGTTAGCAGTGAAGGCATAGATTTTCCCGGCAACAGAAAACCCGATTACCTCGACTTTGCTTATTTTTCTTTTGTTATAGGAATGACGTTCCAGGTTTCAGATGCAACAATTTCTTCCAGAAAAATTCGTCACCTGGTATTGATACATAGCGTTCTTTCATTTTTGTTTAATACAATCATTGTGGCGTTGACGATAAGTATTATTACATCGAAATAGCAGTCAGCCTTCAGCTATCAGCTGTCAGCAGCGTTTAGTTATCTGCTATAGTATCAATTTTTGTATTTATTTTTATCTAAGAGTAAATTGGAAAATCAAACTGATGGCTGAAAGCTGACAGCTGATAGCTCTTATGAAATACCCTACACTACTACTGCTTCTTATCATATTATCCTGGGTACTTCAGGCGCAGCATATTGAGATTTTAACGAAAGGAATAGCTACGTCAATACGAGGATTGAGCGTTGTTGATGACCAGGTTGTCTGGATAAGTGGTAGCAATGGAACAGTTGGTAAATCTCTTGATGGAGGTGTAAGCTGGAAATGGATGGTCGTTAAAGATTTTGAGAAAAGAGATTTTCGGGATATAGAAGCTTTCAATAAAGATACAGCAATCATCATGGCCATTGCAGAACCTGCTAATATTTTAAAAACCACTGATGGCGGTAACACCTGGACAATTGTTTATGAAAATAGGTCAGCTGGTATGTTTCTCGATGCCATGGAATTTTTTAATAACAAAAGCGGAATAGTAATCGGTGATCCGGTTAATGGAAAATTTTTTATTGCCAAAACCACTGATCAGGGTGAGACCTGGAAAGAGATGGCTCCTGATATTCCTGCAACGGATAGCGGTGAAGCATGCTTTGCTTCAAGCGGCACCAATATCCGAAAACTTTATAATGAAGAATTTTGTTTTATAAGCGGTGGCAGTAAATCTCATTATATAACTTCCGGGTCTTCTGTAAAGTTGCCCATCATTCAGGGTAAAGCCAGTACTGGTGCCAATTCCATAGCTGTATGGACTCCCGTAAAAAAGATACACCAATACATGGTTGTAGTTGGCGGAGACTATACTAAAGACACCATCAAAACAAATAATTGCTTTATTTCAAAAGATGCCGGTAAAACATGGTTAGCACCTGTTATATCACCAAATGGATACAGGTCGTGCGTAGAATTTATAAATCGAAAGCAACTCATAACCTGCGGCACTTCCGGAGTAGATATTTCAAAGAATTCGGGTATGAACTGGGAGCTGATATCCAATGAAAGTTTTCATGTTTGCCGTAAGGCTAAGAAAGGATCAGCAGTGTTTCTGGCAGGTAGTAACGGGAAGATAGGAAAACTGAATAATTATTAATGATTAATTATTAATGACTAACGGATAGTGATTGATAAGTAAGAGTAAAAAAATGTTCATTATTGTATTATGCAATACTCAACTTCCCGTTAATATTTAATCATTAACCATTAATAATTATCAGGGGTTAATAAGTAGAAGAAAGAGAAACTATTCAAGATTATATCATGCAATACCCGGCTATCCGTTAATCACTAATCATTAATCATTAATCATTAAAATGGAATGGATTTCAATTCTTAAATGCCCAATATCAGGATCAGGTCTCAGGTTACTTAATCAGGAGGAAATCGAAATGCTTCATCATAAAGCGACGAATAATCAGCTATGGCGTGCTGATGGGATACCTTTAACTGATTTTGTAAAACAGGGGCTCCAGTCAACTGAAGGGAGATATATTTATCCTATAGTGAAAGATATAGTGATACTTATGAAAGACCTTGCCATTGTTGATTCATTAGACAGAATAATAAAGAAATCTTTAAATGCAGACAAAACAAAGGTTAAAGATTTTTATGATGACAAAGGCTGGAATGAAAATGAAACAGGTGATTATGAAGATGCGGTAATATATGAAGACCTTCGGGACGTATCCAAAGACTATCTTAAAAAATGCCACGAACGTGTGAGCAGATTTTTAAATCCTTCCGGAAAATACTTGCTTGATGCGGGTTCCGGTGCACTCCAGTTTCCCGAGTACCTGAAATACTCCGATAATTTTACTTACCGGGTGTGCCTTGATTTTTCATTTAAGGCTTTAAAGGAAGCTAAAAAAAAGCTCGGTGATAAAGGGATTTTCATTATGGGAGATATGACCAGTATGCCTTTTAAAGATGGAGTGATGGATGGGTTTGTATCTTTAAATACGGTGTATCATATTCCTAAAGATGAGCAGGTAACGGCTATTAAAGAATTATACCGCGTAATGGCAGTGAATGGTAAAGGGGTGGTTGTTTACGACTGGTTTAAACATTCAGCATGGATGAATATCTGGATGTTACCTTTCCGTGGATTTGTGTTTCTAAAAAATCGTTTACTGGATACCGTTGGGAAAACTTTTAATACTCCGGGGGCTGAAAGAAGGCTTTATTTTTATACACACAAACCATCCTACTTTCGCGAGCATCTTCCACCTTATCAGTTAAAAGTCTGGCGTACTTTGAGTGTTCACTTCATGCGTTATTATATTCATCCATGGTTATTTGGAAGGCAGATTCTTAATTGGGTTTATAAGAAGGAAGAAAAAGATCCGGAGTTATGCGGGTTAAAGGGTGAATACCCGATGCTGGTGTTTGAGAAATAATTGTCCTTGTGTTCAGGCAATTTAAACACAGAGAGCACAGAAAAAGGAAACACAGAGAAATACAAAGAGGCATTTTGATTATAAGTCCCTTGTGCTCTCTGTGTTTCCTCCTTCTGTGCTCTCTGTGTTTAAAAAAACTGCCGTCAGGTTGCTGCCATCTAATTCAATCCCCGAAAATCCACAGGCACCAACTTACTCACTCCAGGTTCCTGCATAGTAACACCATAGATAACATCAACACTACTCATTGTCATTTTATTATGAGTTACTATGATAAACTGACTTTCATCACTGAACTTGCGTATCATCTGAGTGAACTTGGTAATGTTAGCATCATCAAGCGGAGCATCCACTTCATCCAGTATACAGAATGGTGCCGGCTTGATAAGATAAATGGCAAAAAGAAGCGCCGTTGCCGTTAAGGTTTTTTCTCCACCACTCAATTGAGTAATAGAAGAAGGACGTTTGCCTTTTGGTTTGGCAATAATATCTATTCCAGTCTCCGCAAGGTCTTCAGGATTTTCGAGGATCATATCAGCCGTATCCTCTTCCGTAAACAATGCCTTAAATACTTTTTGAAAATTTTCCCTTACCTTATTAAAAGTCGTTAGGAACTGCTGGTTTGCAGTTGTTTCTACTTCTGAAATGGTTTGAAGCAAACTTTCTTTTGCCGAAACCAGGTCATTCTTTTGCTCCAGGATAAACTCGTATCTCTTCTTCATCTCCTGGAAAGCTTCAATGGCAATAGGATTTATCTCGCCCAGATTCTCCAGTCTCTTTTTCATCTTATCACTTTTCTCCTGCAAATCTTCTACTGGTACCATACCCGATCTTGGCTGGTCTATGATATTATTCAGGTCTATCCTGAATTCTACCTGCAGTCTTTCTTTCATGCCTGCAAGGTGCAGCTTTAGTTCATTCAGCTTGTCTTTGATTTCACTGAGCAGGTGCTCTGATTGTTCTTTCTCTTTTACTTTATGCCGCAGTTCGCTCTCCTTTTCACTCAATACAGTTCGCATGTTATAATAAGCCTGGTCTGCTTCATTTAATTTCTTTTCATCTTCTTCTTTTCGATGTAGTAACACCACCAGGGCTTCTTCAACAATACTCAGGACTGAGACATTTTCGGTAATGCTTTCTTTGGCCTGCTTAAGCTGTGATGCATTAATTTCAATCTGCTGTCCTAGCTGATGGATCTGTTTATTCTTAAACTCTATTTCCTGGAAAAGCGAATTAATCCGGCTTTGTTGCCTTGTTAGCTGAAGGTTATATTCGTTAAACTGATTGTTGGCATTGTTGAATTCAGCTTCAGCGGTTCTGAAATTATTTTCGGCAGCTATAAGTTTTGCAGCTGTTTGTTCAATCGATACTACAAGTCCGGTTAATTCTGTTCGGGTACCCTCAATAGAAGCGTGGGTACGTTCCAGGTTAAGTTGCATCTCTTCCAGCCTGTTAAGTGATGTACCCTGCTGAGCGTGCAGGTTCTCCATTTTATTCTGTAAGGAAAAAGTAAGGTTTGTTAATGCATTGATTTCAGACTGTGCCTGCCTGATAGCGTTTTCTTTTAACTGCTCGTTGTAGCTTATTACTTCATTGTGCTTATCCTGTATGCCTTTTTTTATCTCCTGTACTATTGCTTCCTGCAACAGGATCTCTTCATGCAGCTTCTGCAGATTTTTAGCACGACCGATTTTTTTCCCTTCAAATATGCCTACGCTGCCGCCATAAAGGGAATACTTTCCTTTTACATACTTTCCTGTTTTTTCCAGCACCACAGTACCATTACTATTGACGAGGGCATCTTCATTTTCCGCAATTAAAACGTTACCCAACAACTTTTCAGCAAGCTTCCGGTATTTTTCATCCACTTCAATAACCTGCATTGCAGGGAAGGTATCAGGTATATCGTGCCTGGCATTTGCATTTGACAGGTCATCATTCAGTTTGTCCAGCAGAAAGAAATTGGCTTTCCCTTTTTTGTTGTTATCAAGCAGGTGCACAGCCTGCATACCCTCTTCAAGATTATTAACCACATAATAATTAAGGTATGGTTCCAGTACATTTTCTACAGCGGCCCTGTATTCCTCCTGAACATAAATAATATCAGTAAGAATGGGTGCTGCATAATTCCAGCTGGTATTTTTGTGAAGAAATTTAACACTATCAGGATAACCTTCCATTGAGTCTATCAGGTTTTTTAACAGCGCGTACTGATTTTTTTTTGAATCCAGCTTCCTGTTTTCTTCTGCTAAATGCTGACGTAATTTTTCCAGTTCGCCCTGTGCCTTCAGTATTTGTTCTTTGGTTTTTTCATGATGCTGCTGCAACTGATGAAGAGCGGATTTTTTAATCTCCAGTTCTTCCATCCTGGTTAACCTTTCTTCTTCCAACTGCTTCAACTGGCTCTCACGGGTTTCCCTTTCTTCTTCCACATGGTTAATCGTGCGCTGCAGGTTCTGTATAGAAGTATCGGCAATGGCTACACGCTTTTCTGCTTCAAACTGACTTCGCTGAATCTTAAGGTTTTCACTTCGCAGACTTTCCACCTGTTTTCTTTCCTGGTCAAATATGCCACGCTTGCTTTTTACAAGCTCTTTCTTTTCATCCAGCATTTCCTGCAGGCTTGCCGATTTTTCTTTTTCTTCTTGCACCTGCTTTTGAGAGAAGGAAATACTTTCCTCCTGAGCCTTGAGCTGCAACTGGCTTTTTACAATAAATTCCTGTAAACTGTTTTCTTTCTCATGCAGGAAACTGAGGCTTTGCGAAGCAAGATTCTTTTCATTTTCTTTGCTACGCAACTGCTGAATCAACTCATTGAAATTATGCTGGAGATGCTGCAAGGCTTTTTCTTTTTCAATGAATCCCAGGCGGTCATGTTCAAGGGCAGCTTCTTCTTTGTTAATGAGTGTTTCAAGCTGTATTTTATGATTGGTTTCAGCTTCTGTTTGTGCGGTAAGGTCGCGGTAGGCAGTATTAAATCCTTCCAGCGCGGCTTTAGCCAGTTCAATACTTATTTCGCGGTAGTCTTTTTTTATCTCGAAATATTTCTCAGCTTTTTTTGCCTGGTTCTCGAGGGTCTTTAGCTGGTTGTTTATTTCGAACAAAAGATCTTCAATGCGGGCAAGATCCTGCTGGGTAGCATCGAGTTTTTGCCTGGCTTCTTTTTTACGTGTTTTGTAGATAGAGATTCCCGCTGCCTGTTCCAGCATCCGGCGCCGGCTGTTCTCTTTATCTTTTATAATATCATCTACCATTCCTAATTCTATAATGGCATAACTATCCGTTGAAATACCTGTATCCATAAAAAGATTCTGGATATCTTTCAGGCGGCAACTCACATCATTAAGACGGTATTCACTCTCACCGCTTTTATAAAATTTCCTGGTAACGGTAACTTCATTAAATTCTACCGGCAGCAGGTTGCGTGTATTTTCAAAAGTAAGACTAACTTCAGCCAGGCCGCTGGCACTGCGTGATTTGGAACCATTGAAGACAAGACTTTCGAGATTTTCACTGCGCAGATGACTTATCTTTTGTTCGCCGATAACCCAGCGGATACTATCCACTATATTACTTTTTCCACATCCGTTTGGTCCGACAATGCCGGTAATGTTCTCATCAAAATTTACCACTGTTTTATCGGCAAAACTCTTGAACCCTTTAATTTCTAAACTCTTTAAACGCACAGTTAATTTTTTATGGAGCGACAAACCTACAATAAATTGATCGTTCTTTTATTGTACGTTGATAACTGGTGCAAAGCCTTTTTATTGCATATTGCGGGCAGGCTTGTACAACTTTTAAGATAATGTTCAATGCTGTAGATAAATATATAGCAGTAAAGAATAAAGTTATGCAGTTGTAAGAAGTGTTATTTGCCAGGTTTTAACTACGTTACACATAGGTATTCATGCAGAGAGCAAGTGGATTTGCTGTTTTTTATTTCCTGATATGAAATTATTAAATGATAAAGAAGTACAAGTTATACTTAAAGTAGATCCGAGATATCCATAGTCTCTATATATGGACGAAGTTCGTCTGTATCTACAAAGCTTCTAAGCTTTACTTTAGCGTTATTACGATCTATAAAATAATAAAATTCAACATAAAAATCACCGATCTGGTATAAGTCGAACATTAACTGTCCATCATTTCGGTTAGCTAAGAAAACGCCTTCATCTTCAATCGATTCTTCCTGCTCAATTTCATTCAAGTGACCAAATGTGTAAATATTCATCTAGTAAGGTAGACTTTATTACAGAGAGCTGTTGTTAAATGGTGTTAAATGTGAAAACCACCTAGCGAAGCGGATGAGCTTCGCCAGATTGTTCTTAACTACCTAAATTGCAATCCCTGTAACAGTAACCTGCCTGTTTCAGTCTGGTTTTTTAACCGTGCTACCAAATAAATAGTATGCATAGCAGCATCTCCAACACCCGATATAGGAATTGTTACAGTTCCCGGTTTCCTGGTACTAATTGCCGGCGTAAGATCCGCCTGGCCTATCTTCTGGCCATTAAGATCGTTCAGTCTTAATTCAAAAACATAACCGCTGCTTAATGCTCCGGAATTGATAAAAGATATTTCAAGTGCGGTGAGTCCTGTAAGATCAACGCTATCTACCAGGAAGCTGCCATTTCCTTTTGGTGCAACCAGGTATCTTGTTCCTGCAGAATCAAGATTAGAAAAGTTATCTACTTTTTTTACTTCTCTCATCGCAACTTTACTGTTTCTTAATACCAGGGTCTTTTTTGATGTTAATGGTTTAGAACCACCTGATCCACCATTATCTGTATAACTGGCAGTAAGGTATAAGAACCCATTATCAGTAGTGGTAGCATTGATACTGCCTGAAGCCGGTAAAGATTTTTTATTTTCAGCTGCTCCGCTCAGTGATAATATGTATTTTACTATTTGCTGAAGGTCGCTGATTGAAGCGTCCGGATGCGCTGACATAGCTACTTCTCCCCAAACCCCCGAACCGCCTTTCTTGATTTTATCAACCAGGTAAGAAGAAGCCTTAGGGTCTTTATTATATTTTAAAGCAACCTGTGTAAACGCAGGCCCGATAGATTTTTCATTTACTTTATGACAGGTTTTGCAATCACTTGCCATCATAAGATTATATCCCATCGCAGTTTCTGAAACGGTTAAGTGCCCCGGAGGCACTGCGGCTTTATCCCTGCCTTCAACAAAATCTGCCAGAACACGAAGGTTCTGCTGATTTATTGCCAGCTTGTCTTCGTTATCATCAACCTTAACATTATATAGTAAAGGCTTGCCGGGAAAGTAAAAACTCTTATTAGACTTCAATTCAATATCTACAACCGGTGCCGTATTACCCGCATACACTGATTGGGCATCACTTTTTGAAGCAGCTTTTTTATCATCAGCTACTTGTACCGAAACCATAAAATCACCAGCCTGGGTATAAGTATAGTCAATGGAAGGAGTGCTGGTTTCTTTTTTAGTTCCATTTCCTAAATCCCAGGTATAAGTAAGCTTATCATTTTCAGGATCTTTTGCTTCAACGGAGGCTGTCACTTTAAAAGGCAATGATCCTGTTGTTTGGTTGATTTTTATAGCACCTACTTTTGGAGGCCTGTTGCCACTGTTGTAATCAATTCTTGATAAACCCGCATCCGGATTTTTGCTGAACCATCCGCTTCCGTATTCAAGCACATACAACCTGCCGTCAGGGCCTAATTCCATATCTTCGGGAGCCGCAAATCTTGTGTGTTCCATAAACGGTTCCATCTTGTCAAAATCACCATTGGGTAGCATGGTCACCGGCTTTATCCATCCCCTTATCCATTCGTACATAAACATTTTACCATCGTAATAATCCGGGTACCTGGTTTCTTTAGAATACATATCCGAATAATATACCGGTCCTGCCATGGCTGTTCTACCACCGCTTCCCAAGTCAGGAAAATCTGGCGAAACCCCATAAGGATACCAGATAAATGCAGGTGATACAGGCGGTAATTCTTTTAATCCGGTATTGTTCCGTGAATTATTAATTGGTTTATCCGGATCAAATGAAGGACCGGATATTCCTTTTTCATAATCATATTCATGATAAGGATAGTTATTACCCACAAAAAGCGGCCAGCCAAAATAGCCTGCTTTCCTGGCCTGGTTTACTTCATCATAGCCTTTTGAACCTCTGGTGTTAAAACTGTCTTTATCTGAATCCGGTCCTACTTCACCCCAATATAGGAATCCCTTTTTTTGATCCACCGAAATCCGGTATGGATTCCTGTCACCCATTACATAAATCTCCGGCCTTGCCTGTGTAGAATTTTTTGGAAACAGGTTACCATCGGGGATTTCATAGGTACCATCATCTTTTATTTTTATACGCATAATCTTCCCTCTCAGGTCGTTGGGATTTCCAGCAGACCTGCGTGCATCATACTGCGTATGGCCGGGCCTGTCGTCCAATGGCGCAAAGCCATGACTGCCAAAGGGCTGATTAGGTTCATCGAAAGGTGTTGAGTTATCCCCTGCTGAGAGATAGAGTGTTTTATCCGGACCAAAAGCAATGGAACCTCCCGTATGGCAGCAGATTTCACGCTGAGAATAAAACTGAAGGATTATTTTTTCAGATTTATTATCGATGGAATCATTCTTTAATTCAAAACGTGACAAACGATTTACAGAAGTGTCAATCGGACTGTACATAATATACACCCAATGATTTTTTTCAAAGTCAGGATCGGCTTTGATGCCCAGCAAGCCTTCTTCCGCATTAACCTTTGTGTTTATAACGGTTTTAAAGTATACATTTAGAAAGCCCGCCTGCTTCACTTGTTTTGTGTTGTTTTTATATAACAGAATTTCACCCCGGCGCTGACTGATCAGCACATCAAGGTTAGGAAGCACACTGATTTCTGTTGGCTCATAAAAGACGCCCTGGGCCAATACTGTTTTAGTGAACCTGTCTTCATCTGGAGGATACTGGCTGGTTGCCTTACCATATTGAATTTTATCGTTATCCCCTATTGCATATTGAATTCCACCAAGAATATGCTTAAGATATAAGGGATCAGCATAGCTTGAATCCGTATGTCCGAATTCAGTATAAAAAGATCTGCCCCCATCGTATTCATGATACCAGGCCACCGGGTGATTGTTATTCATTTTTCCACCTTCATAACTTTTTTCATCGAGATATGCCAACACCTTTAGATTTGAATCAAGGTTTTTATAATTATACCATTCATCAGTTCTTATCCATTTGGCAGGAAGATGTTTGGTGGATATGTTTTCTTTATCAACAACGTTAATGGTAGCCTGCTGAATTTTAGGATGACTTTCAAAATAACCTCCAACCAGTCTTCCATACCAATGCCAGTCATATTCCGCATCCGCTGCTGCATGTATTCCCATAAAACCTCCACCACCCTGTATATACCTTTCCAAAGCTATCTCCTGATGAATATTAAATAAATTACCGGTAGTGTTCAGGAATAGTACAGCGGAGTAATTTTGAAGAACAGAATCTGTAAACATTGCAGCATTTTCCGTAGTGTCAACATCGAAACCATTTTCGGTTCCTAATTTTTGTATGGCTGCTGTTCCTGCAGGGATAGAGGAATGATGGTATCCGGCTGTTTCCTTGAAAAGCAACACGCGTGGTTTTCCTTCACGTTTATTTTTACAGGCAGATAAGAAACCTACTGATAATATGATTACTAAACAAAAGGCCAGATTATTTTTCATATCAATACAAGGTATGAGGTATGAGGTATCAGGTATCAGGTATGAGGTTGATACATTTGTTAAACGAAATTAAATATTTGTAAATTTATAGCAAAGAACTTAATTAATTCATTATTAACTTTTGAAGAAGCTGTCAGCAATCAGCATTTACAAAATCATAGAATTAGAGAGACATCAACTTCGTAAAAATATTATAAGTTTGAATTTTATTTATCAACTTACCGGATTTTTTTGCTGATAGCTGACCGCTGATAGCTGATAGCCATTTCCATCATTCGCTTAACAAACCGCAATCATGATCATCGACTACCGCTCCGATACCATCACTAAACCCACCCCGGGAATGCTTACAGCAATGATGAATGCCGAAGTGGGAGATGATGTGTTTCGGGAAGACCCTGCCGTTAACAAGCTCGAAGAAATTGCTGCGGAAATGTTCGGTAAAGAAGCGGCTATATATTGCGGCAGCGGTACTATGAGTAACCAGATCGCTATTAAATGTCATACCCAACCCGGAGATGAAGTGATATGTGAAAAGAATGCCCATGTGTATATTTTTGAAGGCGGTGGCATTGCTTTCAATTCATCTGCCCAGGTTAGAACAATTGAAGGAGACCGGGGCAGGATACAAGCCGAACAGGTGGTGGCCGCAATAAATCCTGACGATGTTCATAAGGCAAGGACTTCCCTGGTGTGTCTGGAAAACACATCCAACAGAGGCGGTGGAAGCTGTTATGATTTTGAGAAAATAGAAAAAATAAAAGAGGTATGTGTTTCTAATAAACTTGCTTTACACCTGGATGGCGCCCGCTTGTTCAATGCCCTTGTAGCAAAAGGTGAAACACCTCTTCAATATGGAAAAGTTTTTGATTCCATATCAATTTGCCTGAACAAAGGACTGGGCTGCCCGATAGGCAGTATTTTAATAGGTACTTCAGACTTAATAAAACGTGCTAGAAGAATAAGAAAAGTTTTTGGTGGTGGAATGCGCCAGGCAGGTTATATGGCTGCCACGGGCATCTACGCTCTGGAACACCATGTTAAACGGCTGGAACTGGATCATTTGCATGCCAAACAGATTGCCGAGGTATTACTAAGAAAAGATTTTGTGAAATCTATAATGCCCGTTGAAACCAATCTTATTATTTTTGAATTACAGCATCCGTTTACAGCAAGAAGTTTTGTAGATGAGCTGGGTAAGAAAGAGATCCTGGCACTACCGATATCCGCAAGCCAGGTAAGAATTGTAACGCATCTGGGTGTTAATGAGGAAATGGTGAGAAGAACAATGGCATTTTTGGAGCAGCTATAATACAACGAAACGACTTCCGAAGTCTCATAATGAATAAGCATATTAATTGATAGGCAGACTTCGAAAGTCTTGAATACATCAGCTAAAAATAAGTCCAATTCCGAAAGCATTTATTCAAGACTTTCGAAGTCTGATTATCAATTTTATAGAATCATTTAATCAGAGACTTCGGAAGTCAAGCACTCGTTTGTTTAGTCTTGGATACAAGGAAACGACTTTCGAAGTCTGCTTATCAATTTTATAGATCTTATAATCAAAGACTTAGGAAGTCAAGCGCTCGGTAGTAAAGTCTTGAATATGAGGAATCAACTTCGGAAGTTAAGCACTCATAAATAAAAAAAAGGGCTGCCTAACACTAGCAGCCCTGCACTTTACGATTGCCTACACTAAAACAAATAATTTAAACAGATACTGAACCATCACAGGCATATTCAGGTCTAGGATACTTAGATTTTAAAACGGGGCATATTCAATCCGAGGCTTATATTTTAAAAAATAAAAATGTTTCGCTATCGGGACAATTGCAATACTAATTTAGGGCAGCATGCCACATAAAAAAACTAATCGCTACTATTTTAATCTAAAATACAGGTTAATACTTACCTGCTATATGGGGTTACCGGAAAATTTAAATAACGGCCATTACAGTTAAAGAAATAGCGCAATACAAATGAAAAACGAAATATTTATAAGGTTCATTATTTTTATCACTTACTAACTCAATAAATATGTTACCAAAAGTATCGCTCACTAATACGCCGGAATGGAATCAGTTAAAGGATCACTATGAAAATGATATGAAGAAAACAACGCTGAGAAAATTATTCCAGGACAATCCCGATCGTTTCCAGGAGTTTTCCTTTAACGACGAAGATTTTTTGATAGATTTTTCCAAGAACCTGATAAACACTCAAACAAAACAATTATTACTTCAACTGGCGTCGGCATGTAAATTAAGCGAGGCTATCCCGGCAATGTTTAACGGTGAAGTGATCAATGAAACTGAGAACAGGCCTGTATTACATGTGGCTTTAAGAAACTTTTCAAACAAGCCAATATATGCAAATGACAATGATGTAATGCCTGATGTAAAAAAAGTACTCAAACAGATGGAAAGTTTCTGCTCATCAATACATAGTGGTGAATGGAAAGGATATACAGGAAAAAAGATCAGGTATATTGTTAATATTGGTATAGGTGGCAGTGACCTGGGGCCGTTAATGGTTACCGAAGCCTTGAAGCCATACAAAATTGAAAATATTGATGCATACTTTGTTTCAAATGTTGATGCGACTCATATCGCAGAAACTTTGAAAAAAGTTAATCCGGAAGAAACGCTTTTCCTGATTGCTTCCAAAACTTTTACCACGCAGGAAACAATGACGAACGCACATACTGCACGTAAATGGTTCCTGGACGAAGCAAAAGATCCGGCTTTTGTTGCCAAACATTTTGTAGCCCTATCAACAAATGAAAAAGAAGTAACGAAGTTTGGAATTGATGCAGCCAATATGTTTGTATTCTGGGACTGGGTAGGCGGCAGGTATTCGTTATGGAGTTCTATTGGATTATCTATCGCATTGACAATCGGGTATGGAAATTTTGAGCTCCTGCTTAAAGGCGCTCACGAAATGGACAACCATTTTCAATCTACCCCTTTTGAGAAAAATATACCCGTGTTGATGGCATTGGTTGGACTTTGGTATACTAATTTTTATGGTTCACAAAGTGAAGCCATATTGCCCTATGATCAATATATGAACCGCTTTGCCGCATATTTTCAGCAAGGTAATATGGAAAGCAATGGAAAAAGTACTGACAGAAACGGCATTGAAGTAACTTATGCAACCGGACCAATTATCTGGGGAGAACCCGGCACCAATGGGCAGCATGCATTCTATCAGTTAATTCACCAGGGAACTGTTTTAATACCTTGTGATTTTATTGCTCCTGCAATAAGTCACAATCCGATCGGTGATCACCATAATAAACTTCTATCTAACTTTTTTGCTCAAACAGAAGCACTGATGAATGGCAAAACATCTGAAGAAGCAAAATCGGAACTCGAAAAATCAGGATTATCTGACAAGGAGATTCACAAGCTTCTGCCCTTTAAAATATTTGCAGGTAACCGCCCTACCAATTCTATCCTTATAAAAAAAATTACACCATTTACGTTAGGTAAATTGATTGCAATGTATGAGCATAAAATATTTGTGCAGGGAATAATATGGAATATATTTAGTTTTGATCAGTGGGGTGTTGAATTAGGAAAACAGCTTGCCAATAAAATATTGCCGGAGCTGGGAAACGATGAGCCGGTGCATTCGCATGATTCTTCTACAAACGGATTGATTAATTGGTATAAAAAAGAGAGGGAATAATTTCTATCAACATACCGTTTATACGGGATTGTTATTTTTTATAACCATGTAATCCTTATTGAATTTGCAATTCAAACACCAGGTTAAAATAACTGATTAAGTCGCACTGCACATTAGTCCTTTTTGAACCACAGAGACACAAAGGCACAAAGATCTTGTTCATTTATTTTACTTTTCAAAAAAACTCTTTGTGCTTCTTTGTGCCTTTGTGTCTCCTATGTTCAAAAACTCTTTGCGAACCTGAAGTTTAATTTGTTTTCGAATGTAGTTATATAGGAGAAAAAATCAGACTTAATTACCATTTATCAACTTCTTCATCATTATTATTATTAATTACTGAAGTAACAGGAATTATTGTTTCAACCTTTACTTCTTCTGTTACTGCGATAGGTTCTGTCTCTGTTTGTTCTGAAATTATACCATCACCTTCCTGCTCAAAAACCTGGTCATGATTATAAGCATCGAAATCGAAATCAGGCATCAGGTCTGTTTTCACGTAATCAATTGCCTCGGTTAATGCTTTTAAAAATTTATTAAAGTCTTCTTTGTACAAGAAGAGTTTATGCCTGTCATAGCCATCTTCATTAAACTTTTTACGGCTTTCCGTAATAGTAAGATAATAATCGTTGCTACGGGTTGCTCTAACGTCAAAGAAATACGTTCTACGCTTTCCGGCTCTGATGCGTTTGCTATAAACGCTTTCCATTCTTTTTTCGTTGTTTTCGTACGCCACAGTTTAATTTTTTTTCGGTTATATATTTGTTTTAATAAGCAGCTACAAATATAATATTGTTTTCCAAATGGCAAAATTTAAGCAAAAAAGCTTGCGCTTTTTGCTATCAGCTGTCAGCTATCAGCAGTTAAAAATGTGTAAGCTTAAAACTATAATTAAACAGTTGAGGGTTGTTTATAACAGAATTACAGATAAAACTTGCATTGTATATGCTAATGAATTACTATGTAGTTAAGGCTTCAAGTAAGGAACAGATTATGGGCCATTGTTTTCCTCCTGAAAGCTGACAGCTGTCAGCTGATGGCAATAACACTAACGCTCCACTCCCTCTTCTTTTTCCAATTGCTGCTGCTCATACAATTCAGTGTAGTAACCGTTCTGGGAAAGCAATTGCTGGTGCGTACCCTGCTCTACTATTCTACCGTCGTCCATAACTATGATCTTGTCAAAATCGAACATGGAAAATATTCTATGGGTGATAATTATAGAAGTTTTTCCCTGTAAGAAATGGTACAGATTGTTAAGTATTTCTTTTTCTGTACGGGCGTCTACTGCACTCAGGCAATCATCAAACACCACTAATTGTGGTTCTTTGATCAATGCCCGGGCTATGGATATTCGTTGCTTTTGTCCGCCGCTAAGTGTAACACCACGTTCACCTACTACTGTTTTATATCCTTCTGAAATGCTTTTTATTTCTTTATCTACACTCGCCATTACAGCCGCCTGTTGTACCTGTCCTTCTTTTACGCTAGACAATCCAAACCTTATGTTCCCTTCTATAGAATCACTAAACAAAAACACATCCTGTGGCACATAGCTGATCTGTTCACGCAGGTAAGCAAGGTTCATTTTATTAACATTTACCCCGTCTATCGAAATACTTCCTTTCACAGGGTCGTACATACGAAGAAGTAATTGGGCGACCGTTGTTTTACCACTTCCCGTTCTGCCGATTATAGCTACTTTCTGCCCCATTTTTATGTGAAGGTTGAAATTCTTTATAGCATTAATGCCGGTATCCGGATAAGTAAAATCAACATTATCGAAAGCTATGGCACCCTCTAATTTTTTATGTATAGCATCAACCGGATCCTGAATAGTGGGCACTCGAAGGAGGAATTCATTAAGCCTTCTTTGAGAAGTAGCCGCTCGTTGTATCATACTGGCAGTCCAGCCGATGGCGCTTACAGGGAAAGTCAGCATGTTTACATACATCACGAATTCAGCAATGGTGCCGGTGGTTACGTTCTGAGCTCCGCGAATAGCGTAAATGCCTCCGATCAATATAGTGATCAGGGTGCTGAGTCCTATGAGCAGGCCCATAGCAGGAAAATAAATTGATTCCACTTTTGCAAGACTTACCGCATTGCTCCTGTAATCCTCGCTTTTATTATTGAAGAAGCGGAACATAGCTTTTTCCTGTATGAAAGATTTTATTACGCGGATACCTGAGTAAGATTCCTGGGCGCTGGTGGTAAGGTCACTCAGTAAAGCCTGAATGCGTTCACTCTTTTTATTGATAATTGTGTTTACATAATAAATAGTAATTGCAAGCAGCGGTAAAGGAGAAAGAACATAAAGGGTTAAATTATGGTTCTTGGTCCACATATAATAAACGCAAAACCAGATAGTAGCTGCCAGGTTAATAAAGTACATCAGTGCAGGACCTGTGTACATGCGCACCCGGCTTACATCTTCTGCCATACGGTTCATAAGATCGCCGGTACTATGCCTTTTATAAAAATTCGTATCAAGCAGCTGGTAATGATTGTACACTTCATTTTTCTGGTCAAATTCAATATGCCTGCTCATTACTATAATGGTCTGCCTCATTAAAAACATAAATATACCACCGAGTAGCGCCAATAGCATAAGTGAGATCATACAAAGAGCTACTTTGTTGCCAAAGGAGAAATGTGCTGATTCAGTATAATTTATAAATTTTTGAACCAGCGGATCATAATTAATAGTTGTTGAACGTGGTTTATAACCAGGAAGGTGCTTTTCTACTGCATCAACCACGTATCCTGTTATCTGCGGCGCGAGAATGCGGAAATAGTTTGATACAACGATAAAGATTATACCCAGTAAAAAACGGTACCTGTATTTCCAGAAGTATTTATTAAGCGTTGCAAGATGTTTCATTATGGACGAAGTTAAGCTTTCCCGAAGCAAAGCATAAGTGCAGTTAATAATTTTTGCATATCATACGCTTATGTATTACTTTAACTATCTATAAACAGCCCTCATTATGTCAATTAGTTTTCAATTTTACGGAACAAAACAAATGGATTCAACTGCTGACATTCAGCACCTGCAAAGCCTTCATCCTAATTTAAAAGTAGTTGAATACACTGGTATGGCTGCCCGCTCCGGCCTTTCAAAACCTGTTGAAATTAAAGCTGAGGAAAAAGACATCATCCAGTTGCAGTTAAGTAATGAAGTGATATGGTATTACCGTGCCGATAATTTTAAAACCTTACTGGAAAGACAATCAACAGCACGGGGTGCTGATGCAAATGAATTAAGAGTTCCCGAATCATTTATCACCGAAGATGAAAACCGTGGCTTCCCGAAATTTCTGGTTACTCAATCTGTAAAGGTAATAACCGGCTGGGCAGCTAAGCAAACTGCCATAGCGCTTGCTAATAAACTAGAAGATAAGCTGATCCTCGGTTTACATAGTTGTAATGAAAAAATGGAGTTCCTGAACTTTGATCGTAATAAAGCCCTTGCTAATAAATCTTACCTCTTGTTTATTCATGGTACTAATTCCAGTACTTTCGGTTCGTTCCAGCATCTTTCTTTTAATGATGCTTATAAAAAGCTGTATGAAAAATATGAAGGGCGCATCATTGCTTTTGAACACAAATCTATAACCGAGAGTCCACTAAAAAATATTACTCAACTGTTAAGTCAGTTGCCTGATAATATTTCGCTTGATGTTGTATCTCATTCAAGAGGCGGTATCATTGCAGACTTACTGGCACGCTGCAACAACGGGGAACTGCCTTTCAATAATGAAGAAGTAAGAACAGTTATTAATAATGATGACCTGGTAATCCTGAAACAGGAGGTTGATGCCGCCAACAAAGCCGCAACCGGTAAAAAACTAATTATTAATAAACTGATACGTGTTGCATGTCCGGCGGCCGGTACTGTTTTGATAGGAAAGAATTTAGACAACTATGTAAATGTATTATGCAACCTGGTAAAGCTTATTCCTGGTGCTGGTCAGGCTATACCACTCACCATATTTTTAGATTTCGCAAAAGCCGTAGTGCAGGAACGTACCGACCTCAAAGCCTTACCAGGACTGGAAGCACAAATGCCGGAATCGCCCTTTATGAAATTGCTGAATAACGGAATCAGGAAAATAACTTCGGATTTATATGTGATCTCCGGTGATGTGGAAAGCTCCGGATTCTGGAATACTTTAAAAGTTTTCGGCACCAACCTGTATTTTGGCGAAGCGCATGACCTGGTTGTTAACAGCAATTCCATGTTCAAAGGAACTTACAGAAGCTCTATAGTCAAGGAACATTTTGATCAGCAATCAAACGTAAATCATTTTAATTATTTTAAAAATGTTAGCAGTCAGAATGCATTGCTTGCTGTTCTTATAAATCCTTTAACAGTGGGAGAATTCTTTTCAGAGCTGGGCCCAACTGCAGATATTCATATTGTTCATGAACGCGGTGTTGTTGGTAAAAAGCCGATGGTATATTTGTTACCCGGCATTATGGGCAGCAATCTTACTGTAAGTGATAAAAGCGTTTGGGCTAATTATACAAGGTTGTGTTCGGGAGGACTTGAAAGATTAAAAGCCGGTAGTCAAAAAATCAGTGCGCCATCCTTACATGCAGCAACGTATAATGGCCTGATCAACTATTTAGGCAGTGATTTTGATGTAATGCCTTTTCCTTACGACTGGCGTATGTCAGTTACCCTGGCAGCGGCCCTGCTTGCCGATAACATAGAAAAAGCATGGAAAGACCCTAACCGTACCTGTTATGAATGCCATTTTATAGCGCATTCGATGGGTGGATTGGTTTTAAGAGCCATGATTCATTTGCACAAAAATGTTTGGGACAAAATTGCAGGCAACAAAAAAACACGCGTAATAATGATGGGTGTACCTAACGAAGGTTCTTACGGTACTATAAGAATTTTATTAGGAAAAGACAGCATTATAAAAAAACTGGCGATGCTTGATTTTGTGCACTCCAAAGAATTTTTACTGAACCTGTTCCAGGATTATCCCGGCCTTATTCAATTACTTCCGGCTAATTGTAAAGACATTTTCAGTGCTACAACCTGGAATGACATGAGAACACTAAATGATGAGTTTACAGGAATTCCCTCACAAAAAACCCTGGCTGAAGGAGCAGAACTATATAAAATTATTAAAGACACTGATTTTGATAATGAGATTTTCAGGTATGTAGCAGGGCAAGACGAGGATACCCCGGAAAATATCGACATCAAAAATGGGAAGATAACGTTTACAGCTACCCCACAAGGTGATGGCAGAGTGCCATGGAGCACTATTCCGTCTGCTTTGTTACCGGCAAATATTTATTACGTACCGGCAGATCATGGCAGCATCCCCATGTATGCAGAGGCATTCGAAGGTTACAAGGAATTATTGACAAAAGAAAGCACTTCACTTTTATCTAATATAAAACCTTCCACACGAAGTTCAAATGTGAGCAGGATAATGCCTGACAGTGACTTTGTAACGGTTCCAACAGAAAATGAACTTAAGGATCGCGGCATTACCAATACTAAAGAAATACCACGTAATAAAAAATCACGTCCGCAAACAGTACAGGTCAGTGTAACCAACAGTGATCTTACTCATTCAAAATACCCGGTAGTAGTTGGGCATTTTATGGGAGATGGGATAGTTAAAGCAGAAAAATTTTTGAACTTTGCGCTTAATTCAAAACTAAGCGAATACCATACAGCCGGTAATTACCCTGGCGCAATTGGAAGCCACCTGGTGATTCTAAAAGAAAATATTGGCTTTGATGAAAACCTTGCCTGCCAGGGAGCAGTAGTCGTCGGTTTGGGTGAATTTGGTACATTAACGGAAAACAGGTTACTACTTAGTTTAACACAGGCCTTGCTAACTTTAGCCATCAAGCATAATGAATACCTGAGACATACAAAAGTACCGGCCGGCACCATCCCGGAATTTGGTATTTCCTCCTTACTGATAGGCAGTGATTTTGCCGGCCTTAGAATAGACACTTCGATTAAAACAATACTTACCGCGGTTATCCAGGCTAATGATAAACTGGAAGCCATGGACAGTAATAGTTATAAAAAAATAAACCGGATCGAGATTATTGAAATCTACCAGCACAAAGCGATTCAGATTGGCAGGATTATAAACAAATTTATGAAGGAAGACCGTTTCGCCCATTTCAAATTCTTACCTTCTTATTTGAATCCTATTCGTGGCTTTTTAAGGCTCATTCCGGATGAAAGCCAGCAAGGTAACTGGAACAGGCTTGAAATTACAATAGTGAAAAAGGGTGATACTGCCAACACAACCAGTAAGAGAACGCTTCCTATCCTGTTTACTTCTATAACAGACAAAGCGCATGCAGATGAGCAACTGCTGCCCACCAATCGTTTGATTGTAGAGTCATTGATATCCCAGATGGCAAAATATGCTAAATGGGATAAATCATTTTCTCAAACATTGTATGAATTGCTGATCCCTAATAGTTTTAAAGGTTATGGATCGAGTCTGGGCAATCTTGTAATAATTGTAGATGAAGAAACTGCCCGCTATCCCTGGGAATTACTACATGATCCTAATGGAATATCAGACAAACCCATGGTTGTAAGTACAGGAATGGTTCGCCAGTTGAAGACCCCGGATCAAAGAACTGCTATTAAAATAAACACGAGCAACAGGGCGCTGGTTATTGGCAATCCGAATACCAATGACAGGTATCCTGAATTGCCTGCTGCTGAAAAAGAAGCACAGTCGGTAGCTACTATTTTACAGTCTAAAGGTCTTGAGACAACTGTTAGCATTAAGGAGGATGATACTGAAATTGTTAAAAAGCTGCTGACCCTAAGCTACAAAATCATTCATATTGCTTCGCATGGTATTGTAGGTTCAACAATAGACGAACCTACCGGGGTGGTAATAGGAAGTGACATCGTTTTTACAGCAGCGGATTTTAACCAGATAAGCATAGTACCTGAATTTGTATTTATTAATGTTTGTTCTTCCGACAATTTTAATATATTGATAGCCCAAAAAATGCGGAAAAAATATGACCTCGCTGCCAGCGTCGGTACCCAATTAATTCAAATGGGTGTTAAAGCGGCTATTGTTACGGGTTGGGAAATTAATGACGCAGCTGCAGCCGAATTTTCCAGAGAGTTTTATACGCAGATGATGGAAGGCAAAGGATTCGGAGATTCGGTCTATCTGGCCCGTGAAAGTACTTACAATAAATTCGGCGCATTTAATACCTGGGGTGCTTACCAATGTTATGGAGATCCATTTTATACTTTTCCGTCTTCAATCAGTAACTCAAGGAATGCTGAATCGGCTTATGTAGATACAGTTGAGGTGATGTATGAATTAGAAAACCTTGATAACAAAGTAAACAGCCCTCTTGAAAGAACAGCGAATAAAGATTATAAAGCGGCTATAGAAAATATCGCTAATAACCTGCAGGCGGACTGGGATAAAAATCCTGGAATTGTAGAGAAGTTCGCTACCGTTTATACCACTCTTAAACAATTTGATACTGCTATTCAGTATTATCAGAAACTGTTTACACTGGAAGACACAGAATATTCGGTTAAGTCGGTTGAACGATATTGCAACATACGCGTAAGGCATGCTTCCATACAATATGAAGAAAAACTAATAACCAGGCCCGCGGCAATTAAAATTATTAAGGATGCAATTAATGATCTGAAAAAGATTCATGGAACCAGTTGTGAAAGATACAGTCTGATCGCCGGTGCTTACGCGCGGCTTTTTAAAGTTGATAATGATATTGAAAGAAGTCTTAAGGAGACTGCAAGATATTATCAGCTGGCTTATCAGTATTATAAACAAACCGCTAATGAACTTCCATATTATCCCTATTTTAATTGGTTGCATTTTGCGTTATTACTCACATCTTCCAAAAATAAAGAACCATATTTAAAAATCCCTCCTAACAGAAAAGAACTGGACAATGAAGCATTAGCCAATGCTGAACAACAGGATTTACAAAAACAAGAATTCTTTCATAAAGCAGCACGCTGTTCCTTTCACCTTGCAGCATTGTTATCGGATAAAACCGGTGATGTTAACAAGTACATAAATCTGATGGAAGCAGATTATAAATGGGCCTGGAGCTTCGATGGTAAGCCATCAGAAAAAGATTCGTTTATCAATTATCTTAAATTTATCATCACCATTTTAGTAAAATTACCCGCAACGGATACTAAAGAAATCCGTGACAAAAAGGCGGCAGCGTTAAAGGTGTTGGTTGATAAAATCGACTAATGGTGGTGTTATCTGACAATTGCCGCCTTTGCTATCGGCCGTCAGCTTTCAGCAATCAGAAGGAAGATCAATGTTTTCCGATAGCTAATCGCAACAGCTGACAGCAGGGAGATAATTTATAGTAAACACAACACTAATAGTTATAAGAGCTTTATCGTGTACATCAAACAAGCAATTACTGCTGGATTGGTAAGGTGTGAAATAGAAGTCATTTAAAAATATCCATATTTATTTTTGACCAAATGATTTCTAACTGTACATTTGCCGCGGAGAGTTGGCAGAGCGGTCGATTGCGGCAGTCTTGAAAACTGTTGACTGTAACAGGTCCTGGGGTTCGAATCCCTAACTCTCCGCTGGAATGTATATCAAATTGTTTCAAAAGCCCGTAAATCGTTGATTTTCGGGCTTTTTCCGTTTTAGGGGCTGTCAAATTAGATCAAAAGATCTCAAATAGAAAGATACCCACTCGGATACCTGATTGACCACAGGCTTTGGGTATCCGAATTATGGGGAAACTTAGGCCAGGCAAGCAGTCCAGAAAATGGACATCTTGTCTTGGGTAATATAAAAACATAGTTTTAAACCTAAAAACGGACATAATGGAAACAAGTATTAGTACACTATTTCATCTTAGGAAAGATAAGAAGAACAAACAAAACCAGGTGCCGATCTATTTAAGAATAACTATTGATGGACGCAGGTTTGAATGGAGCACTCAGCGATACTTAGATTTAGTAAAGTGGTCTCAGCCTGCTGAAAAGGTTAGGGGGACGACTGAGGAGGCAAAAAATATTAATGCATTTCTAGAGCTTATGAAGCATAAGGTATTTGTATACCATAAGGAACTTATTCTAGAAGAGAAAACTGTAACTCTTTCCAATTTTAAGGATAAATGGAATGGCATTACAGAAAAAGGTAGGATGATCCTGGAGACCTTCAAAGAGCATAATAATAAGATGGAAACTTTAGTCGGAACGGACTACGCTGATGGAACACTTGACAGGTATAGAACAACGTACGAGCATACAGCTAATTTCCTCAAATGGAAATACAATGTCGATGACCTAAATATCAATAAACTCAATTATGAATTTTTATCTGAATACGAATATTGGCTAAAAACTTTTCGCAAATGTGCCCATAATACGGCAGTCAAATACCTGGCTAACTTTAAGAAGATTGTATTGATTTGTGTCAAGAATGGATGGCTACAAAAGGATCCGTTTTACAATTATAAGTTTAAAAAGAAAACAGTTGCGAGGGATTATCTCTCTGAGGTAGAGTTGAAAGGAATGCAAGAAAAGAAGTTTTTTAATGAACGCTTGGAAAAGGTTAGGGATATATTTTTATTTTGTTGTTATACCGGTCTTGCGTATGCGGATGTTTATAAACTGAAGCGCTCTGAAATAAAAATTGGTATTGATGGTAAGCAATGGATCTTCGCGAACCGTAAAAAGAATGATGAGTTTTTTCGTACGCCGCTACTACCAATAAGTTTGCTACTGCTTGAAAAGTATTCAGCACATGCAGACTGTATCGCAAAGGATCGGATGCTGCCAGTGTTGACTAATCAAAAAATGAACAGCTATCTTAAAGAGATTGCTGATACCTGCGGGATAAATAAAGAACTTACCTTTCATATTGCCCGGCATACTTTTGCAACCACTGTTACTTTAAATAATGGGGTGCCGATTGAAACGGTCAGTAAAATGCTGGGGCATACAAATTTAAAAACTACTCAGCATTATGCGAAGTTATTGGATAATAAGATTAGTGAGGATATGGGGAAGCTGGAGTTGAAATTGTCAAAAGCATATTATGATTAAACAATTTTTCCAACCAAAACCAACTGGATTGTTAAGATTGCTCATTCCTATTTAGGAAATATTGGACTTACTTTATTTTAACACAAATAACCAGATTACAATAGTTAATTATCACTTGTTAGTAACTATAGACTATTTTGCCTTGAATGAAGCTAATTCATTGAAGGCACTGTATTCAAGATGTTTTTGCCAGTACCTAAAACCGATGGTAGGTTAACTGAGGGATTAAGTGAAGGATTAAAATCAGTTTGGGAAGCCATTCAAAATAATGAAGGTATTCAAGCCAATAAAATATCAGCACTGCTGAATAATCGTACAATTAAAACGATTGAGAGGCAAATAAAAGCACTAGTTGAAAAAGGATCGATAGAGAGAAAGGGTAGCAAGAAAACAGGTGGGTATTTTATCAAATCCTGATTTGTATCTGTGTATACCGAAACGAACGTTTTTATATACTATCAAAATTATACAAAGCTTGTTTTTGTGGTAACAATCCGTCCTAACTATAAAAAACCTTTGTTGCCTGCCGTTTAAGCTTCAGTTTGTGTTGTCAGACATGTCGTGAAAGTATTTTCTTATCAAGTCAGACATGAGAAGATGAAAATTTTGGAGTGTCAATTTGGTGGCGTACAACGTAGAACAGCTTTATTAAGAAGTGGAATTCGATAAACTGCTGTTTAGGTTCTATTCTATTGCTTATTAAAGTTATATTGTACAGCTTATATTTTATAGCCACTGTTTTATAAAGCTGATGTTGTGCGTTCGTGGTTATTATTTATTTCTTGTCCACCCGCAGTATGTGTTTACAGTACAACATGAACTTCAAAATCTTATTTGATGAAGTTTTAATACGGAAAATAGAAAAAGTTGCTTTAGACTTCTGCTGCAGTTATTGATCAATGATTTAACAACCGCTGATCGCAGGGAACACCTGCAAGGGCAAAGAAACACCAACAAAGATGTAGAAAGAAATTTAATTATTTTTGTTATCTAAATACCTGCTTTATGCAACCGACTGTTATAGAAAATCCTGATGTCTCATCGGATCGTTTAGCCCATGGTTTTAAACGTACGCTTTTTGGGTTTCCACCTTCCTTTCGCAGAAACAGTAGTCAGGACAAGTATGGTTATTTATTTGCCACAAAATCACAAAGTGCAACAATAGCCTTTTCTGATGCTAACCGGCAACTGTTAGAGAATCTTGGACGCAATATGATTGATATCGTCGGCTCGGATGATGCACCTGGCTTCAGTACTATTGATGCCGGTTATACTTATTTTGGACAGTTTGTGGATCATGATCTAACCTTCGACATTGATTCATCCACCAAGAAAGTGCAAGATGCTCGTGAACTTATTAACTATCGTACACCTAATTTGGATTTAGATTCTGTATACGGAGATGGGCCAGCAGTGGACGTTTTTATGTACGATGCGCAGGGCTTAAGATTTGTCTTGGGTAACAGCAACCAATTTGATTTGCCTCGTTCAACGGCTGGGTTGGGTATCATCGGGGATCCCCGTAATGATGAAAACTTAATTGTAGCTCAATTGCATATGAGCATGTTGAGGTTTCATAATGCTGTTATTGATCAATTGCAACAGGAGAACCAGAGCGCAAAAAATGATGAACTTTTTCGGTTGGCACAAAGGGAAGTGCGTCGTCATTACCAATGGGTTGTTTTTCACGACTATCTACGTACAATCGTTGGAGCGGAACTTATAGAAGATGTAATGACAAACGGCCTGAAGATTTTTAGTCCTAAAAAACATCCTCGGTTCTTTATGCCGGTTGAGTTTTCGGCTGCCGCATACCGATTTGGCCACAGTCAGATTCGGGACCGTTACCATTTCAATTCCACTTTTTCTAATCAAGAATTCTTAAACGCTTTCAGTTTTACTAAAACTCCTGTTCCTACCTCCTGGAACGTTCACTGGCCTAGTTTTTTTGGCACAGAAAATCAACCTGCAGCCAATAAGGCTCGAAAGATAGATACTAGGGTAGCCATGAGTATGGGAAATCTTCCAAGTGCTCCAGGCGCACCCCCTAACTCAATTTTTTCTATCTTATCAGCCAGAAACCTTATCCGTGGCATGGCTTTAAAGGTACCCACTAGTCAATACGTAGCTAAACGCATGAATGTAAGCCTTCTTACTCATGATCAATTACTAAGTAGCCCTTATCAAAATCCAACGCCTGAGCAGGAAGCGCAGCACCAAACAACCGTTCAAACACTTCAATCCGAAAATAGCCAGTTACTAAGAAATACCCCTCTTTGGTATTATATACTGAAAGAAGCCGAAGTGTTGCATGGTGGTAATCAGTTAGGGCCCGTAGGCGGTCGAATTGTTGCCGAGGTTTTTATGCGGCTATTGATGGAAAATGAAGATTCATTCCTTAACTCTAATACATGGAAACCTCGCTTTGGTGCTCAGGGAGCGGATGCAAGTAACTATAAGATTATTGATTTACTTCGCTTTGCAGGAACGTATCCTACGCCAGGAATCAGTTAGACTTAAGTAAAATAATAAAGCAAAAAATACTGTCAGGTAGAATTTTTGCATAAAGCAAAATTTGTGAAGATGGCGCACAACGTTAGACTGTGAAAAAACATCGATAGCCAATCAAATATACACACTATTTGAATAAGCCAAATGGCGTATTTTTGTAGGTATACGGCATGCAGTTCATACAAGGAAACAACCGGCATCAGACTTTCTTCATCACTTTGGAAGAACAAGTAAGTGCTGATAATGAAGTTAATTTTATAAAACCTATGGACAATTAGTAATCCCTTTTTTTGTTTTACAACACAACAGTTCTTTACCACTTTTTAGTCCTCTTCAGCAGGCTTTTTTTAGGACCTTTTTGAAATATATTTTTAGGGGTTAATTTGAAATGGGGAACAAGGGTCAGTTTTACCGGTATTTACACAATACAGTCACTTTACCAGTTACATAAACGAACGTTTTTGTATACTTACTAAATTATGCAATGCTTAATTTTTGTAGTAACAATCCGCCCCAATTGCACAAAAACTTTGTTACCGGCCGTTTAAGTATAGTTAAGTATAAATTCAAACCCCTTGTAGCTTCAACAACTCCTTAGCCAAATCGAATATTAACAAACTGAAGGTAAAAAATTAATTTTGCCTAATATTTCATTTGTGCTGGCTATCGTGAATTCTTGTTCTGCAAGTATCTAGGAAGCTAACATGGATCAAGTGCTACAATTAACGACAGAAACATATGGTTCCTGAACTTTCACCAAAATACATGGAGCACTTGTCTTTTGAAAGCCTGACAGCACAACAGTTCCTTGTACTCATAATTGAAGCAGCAAAGAAATTAAATTGGAACATCGGGCTGATTAGCGAAGATGGGTTTATCGCATATAGAAATCAATCCAACGCTTTTCAAACAGAAGAATTAGAAGTAGAAATTAATGGTAAATATGCAAACCTTGAAAGCCGGTACACCGGACTTCAGATACCTAATGAGCATCAAAATAAAGAGAATTTACAAGCTTTGCTTTCAATATTCATTGGATTGAAAAACACATTAAACCCACATGAAGTTGCAGGGAAATATGAAGCATTAAGAACAAACTTTGTTTCCAAACGCATTAGCTTATTAAGCCAGCCTCCATCCACTATTAAAGAAGATATTAGAAGCTTTATAGGGATCTTCAAAACAAAAGCTGATTATTATTTTACCCCAATTTTAATAGACTTAAACATTCTAATTTTTCTTGGGATGTTTATTTCCGGGGTTAATCTTACATTGCCGGATCAGGCAAACTTAATAAAGTGGGGCGCCAATTTTACACCATTAATCCTGAAAGGTGAATGGTGGCGCCTGATAACCAGTTGTTTTCTCCATATAGGAATTTTGCATTTGCTGATGAATATGTATGCCCTGATGTATATTGGTTTATTATTAGAACCACATTTGGGTAAAACAAGATTTATAATAGCATACCTTCTTACTGGCGTAGGAGCAAGTTTAACAAGTTCCTGGTGGCATGAACAAATACTCAGTGTAGGTGCATCTGGTGCCGTCTTTGGAATGTACGGGGTATTCCTTGCACTACTCACTACAAATATTATAGAAAAGTCATCACGTCAGGCACTGCTAACAAGTATTGGAGTTTTTGTTGTTTATAACCTGATTGGAGGGATGAAATACGGCATAGATAATGCCGCACACATTGGAGGCCTAATAAGTGGAATTATCATCGGGTATGTTTACTATCCTGGCTTAAAAAAGCGCATTTCCAACTTTTGAATCCGGTAAAAGTGCTCTTTGATAACTTACAGGTTACTCAATATAGTAGGATTATCAAATACACTTGGAATTAAATAATATACAGCGTAAGCTTTTTAACCTGTCAATCTATGTCAGGAATACACTGTTCAGTGTAAACCAATTTCAGTACAAAACAACACGATGTTATCGTAAACCGAAACAACCGTTTTGGGATACAAATAATACACACTTAAAATCAATAACGGACACCTTGTTGCATCATAACCGTACAAATAAAAATATCAAGAATTAGCTTACTTGATTAATTACTAATCAGTTATGTTTCGGCATCATATTGGGTTTATTTGGATTTGAATCATGACCCATGTTTAAAAATTTCTTTATCAGCGCTGTTCGTAGCCTTAACCGATATAGGTTGTTTACCTTTTTAAATATTTTTGGCTTGGCTACGGGCATGGCCTGTAGCATCTTGATCTTAATGTGGGTTAAGGATGAACGCAGTTATGACAAGTTCAATAAAAATGCCGATTATATTTATCGTTTGATTTCAAACGTCTCCGGTTACGAGGCGGCAGTCACACCGCCTCCGGTTGGTACGGTTATCAAGCAACAAATCCCGGCAGTTACTAATATTACCAGGGTAGTACCTTTGACAGCAACGGTCACCATAGCTGGGAAAAAGTTTAATGAGAAGAACATCTTGTATGCTGATGCAAATTTCTTACAGATTTTTGATTATATTCTTCTTCACGGCAACAAGGCTTCCGTCTTAACAAGTCCAAATGGCGTTGTTATAACCGAGGCGACAGCAATCAAATTTTTTGGGACGACAAACGCCATCGGAAAAATTGTCCAGACTGATAATGGTTACCAGGGAAATTATACGGTGAGCGGCGTTCTTAAGAACATCCCGCATAATTCTCACCTGCAATTTGACATATTATTGCCTATCAGCTTTTATAACATATCAAACGGGGATGACTGGGGCAACTTTGCAGCTTACAGTTATGTTCAATTGGATAGGAAATTTAGCGCTTCCCCATCTGCTATTGTTGCATTGGAAAAACAAATCGATGATATCCATACCCGGTATGATAAAAGCAATACAAAAAGTTTGTTCAATCTACAGCGGCTAACGGCCATTCACCTGCATTCCCGTCTTTTACTCGACGTCGACTTTCAGGGAAATAACCAATATGTTAACATTTTTGCAATTGTAGCTATTTTCACACTCTTAATTGCCTGTATCAATTTTATGAACCTTTCAACGGCACTTGGAACCCAGCGGGCCAAAGAGGTCGGTTTGAGAAAGACAATTGGTGCGCTTCGCAGTCAGCTCATCACGCAATTTATAGGCGAATCACTGCTCGTTTCCATTCTGTCAATGATCCTTGGAATAGGTTTAGCCTGGTTACTGCTTCCCTTGTTTAACGAACTGGCATCCAAGAATATTCACATTGATCTTCTAAATATTAAAACGGTTATTGCAATGATAGTCTTGTCCGTAGTGGTGGGCATCCTGTCAGGCAGCTATCCGGCACTTCTTATGTCATCGTTCAATCCGGTTAAAGCATTAAAAGGCTTTAAAATAATGGGTGGTGAAAGATCGTATCTGAGAAACGGGCTGGTTATTTTTCAGTTTGCTGTTTCCGTCATCTTAATCGTAAGCACGATAGTAGTAAACTACCAGCTAAAATTTATCAGGGGCATGGACATTGGCTTTAACAAAAACAACCTGCTGTATCTCCAAATACCACAATCAGATAATCAGCAGGCAAGTTACCAGGCGTTGAAAGCTATGTTACAGACAAGTACAGGCATTACAGGATACACCATATCAGACCATTTACCAACTTACCTTACGACAGGTACAACCGATGTAAAATGGAGCGGCAAAGACCTGCGCCAGCAGATCGTATTCCCCCACATTGGTATAGATGGTAATTTCGTAAAGACGTTTGGTATGCATCTATTAACCGGAAGGACTTATGATGAACACAACAAAACAGATGAAAACAATTACCTGCTAAATGAAAAGGCACTGAGGGTAATGGGCATGAATGCCACATCGGCTATCGGGCAACAAATAAGTAGTAATGGGCATTTAGGAACAGTGATTGGCGTTGTCCGGGATTTTAATTTTAAACCGGTTCAACAACCCATCGAGCCTTTAATAATACGGCACACTACCCGTGCCGGCTATGTTGTTCTGCGGACAAGCCCGGAAAACATACAGCGTACCATCACAAACCTGAAGGCAGTCTTTCAAAGCTTATATCCGAACTATCCTTTTGAGTATGGTTTTGTTGACCAGGACCTGAACAGGTTATATGTTTCCGAACAAAGAGTAGGTAAGCTTTTTAATACGTTCTCGGTCATCTCCATTATTATATCTTGTTTAGGGCTCTTTGGTTTAGCCACTTTCGCCACGCAAAAAAGGTTGAAAGAGATAGGTGTCAGGCGGGTACTTGGAGCAACAGCCCCTGGAATAGTCACGATGCTGGCTAAAGACTTTATAGGCCTGGTAACGTTATCGCTGTTGATTGCATTCCCTGTCGCTTATTGGGCAATGAACCAGTGGCTTAATAGTTATGTTTATCGTATTCAAATAACCTGGTGGATGTTTGCATTGGCGGGTGCTATGTCAATTATAATAGCAATCTTAACGATTAGCTATCAGTCGATTCATGCTTCTTTAACAAACCCCGTAAAAATACTGCGGATGGAGTAATTACGGGTGGTTGAATTACTAATCTTTAAAGTAAAGGAATCCGATATAGCAAGTTCACAGCATGATTACTTTGAGGTACTTTCCATTTGCTTAATCATCTTATCTACCTCCAATTCTGTTGCACGCAGTTTATCCTGGCAGAAGCTGATTAGGTCTGCAGCGCGTTTAACTTTTGGGCCGAGGAATCATATTTCTCCTGAAAAGCATTACCATCCCTGATAAAATTAGGATGCGAAAGAATTGCAAGTACATCTTCTTCCATTATGCAAAGATCTATTTTCAACCAGACATTAACAATCTTTTTATGTCACTTCGAAACAGGTATAACCATTTGAATCTACCATTTCGGATTAATGTCGCGGGTTGTATTCCCGTTTACCAAAACGACCGTTTTTAGTAAACTATACTTTAAACAATAATTATACAAAAGCATTGTCATAAATACTTCTTTTCACCCGTAAGAAATTGCTCAATAATTTCATTCTCGAAGAATCCCAAATACTGGTGGTTCTTCTCAAGCCTTTACTTGCCTTCTATCTTTTGCAAAGCCCTTTTGCCGCCATCATTACCAGGGTTCAGTTTGATGGATTGCTGATAGGTAGCAATAGCTTCCTGTTTTTTACCGGCTAATAATAATGCCTCTGCATAACTATCATATACATTCCAACTCCATGGATATAATATTGTGTTTAGCTTTAGTGCTTCCACAGCTTCAACTTGATGCCCATCGTACAACAGGGTTAAACCAAGAACATTTAATTCCCGTTCATCCATAAAGTAATGCGCAGTATCGGTCTTAAATTCATTAAAGCGGATTATCGCCTGGTCTGTGCCTTTCGTAAATAAAGTATTTGCATATACCATCGCCAGTGATCGTTTGCCGGTAAAAATTACACCGTTGTTTAATAAATACATCAGGTTAACACCATCTGCATGAACACCTCGATGTGTTACATTATCAAGCATTATTAGGGTTTGCCCGCGGGTAATATTTCTCAGAAATATGGTTACCGCCTTACCGGTAACCAGTTAAAAAGAATTGATGACCAGGGTACGATGGGTATCAACAATGGATTATTAAGTGATTTTAAGGATGGCAGTAACGCGGCGGGAACAGATGATTATACTTATGACGCCAATGGTAATATGGTAAAGGATCTTAACAAGAATATTGTTGAAGGCAATAACAATGGCATCACCTATAGCTACCTGGACAAGCCGGTAAAGATCGTTCTACAGAATAAATCTATTGTTGAATATACATACGATGCAACTGGAGAAAAGATAACCAAAAAGGTAACCAACACTGTTACTCATTCCAGCAAGACAACCTTTTACGCCGGAGATTTTATTTATGAAGACAACGTTTTGCAGTATGTGCTTCATTGTTTTTTACCAGTATACCGAAACGAACGTTTTTATGTACTGATTGGATGCGAATACAGCATTATTTAAATTTAATATTTATTATAAGTAATTCCATTATAGAAGTTATGTCTAGGTACAAAACCCTGCTGTATTTCAATTCATATACTACAGATACAAAACAATTCATTAGTACAGACATAATCTATTCTCGAACGGCTCTCATATATACCCTAAAAAACTCGGGAAAGGGGTGAAGGGGAAAACCGGAGGTTTCCCCCTTCAATGACATTGATTGATGCTACCTGGATATGCCACAGCAAACGCTACCAATTTGAGTTGACTATTTTTAGGACCAGTGTAAACCAATTTCAGTACAATACAGTCGCTTTACCAGTTTACATAAACGACCGTTTATTTGCTCAAGTATTCAAACTGCTCCTTTACGCCCAAAACACAGTATACTTATCTGTAAAATAAATCTCCGTATAAAATACTCATTGTAAGCGCAATTAAGTATATTTACGGTATGAAAAGAGATGCGAACATAGTAGCTCTTATTGAGAAATACCAGTCACTCAACTTGTCAGATATTATTCATCATGATAAGTTTCTGCACTACGCACTTACCTTTCACTCCACCGCTATCGAAGGATCCACCCTTACCGAAATAGAAATCCGCCTGCTGCTAGATGAAGGCATAACCCCGGGCGGAAAACCACTTGAGCATAGTCAGATGGTAAAAGATCATTATGACGCCTTGCGCTTTACCCTTGAGCAGGCTCAAAGCAACATACCTCTGTCGGCTGAGCTGGTTCAGCAAATCAATGCACATGTCATGAAAACTACAGGGAGTACTTATCATACCATTCTTGGCGATATAGATGCAGCAAAAGGAGCGTACCGCAAAGGGAACGTCAGCGCGGGTGGCCATTACTTTGTTGCATACGACAAGGTACCCTCTCTTACCAAACAATTAGCTGAAGGCATCCAAACCCACCTGGAACCTGCTACAAGATTGGAAGAGAAGCTGCAGCTTGCTTTTAAGGTACATTATGAACTGGTAACGATTCATCCCTTCTATGATGGCAATGGCCGCACCAGCCGCCTGCTGATGAACTTTGTACTGGAACGATTCGGGCTTCCCTTGTGTATCCTGTATAAAGAAGATAAAACCCTGTATTATGAAGCTCTACAAAAAGGTCAGCAACAAGGAGATCAAAAGCCTTTTTTCGATTTTATGTACTGGCAGTACGAAAAGCATTTGCAGGATGAAATCACCAGAGCACAAGGGCTTAACCTAACAAAACCAAAGAAGAGGAGGAGCCTATGATATACGGTTATGCCAGGGTAAGCACCGAAGACCAGAAATTAAACATGCAGCTCGATGCCCTGAAGAACGCTAAATGCGACAAGATATATAAGGAAAAGATCTCCGCAGCAAAAGAACGCCCCGAACTTGAAAAGATGATCGGCTTACTTCAAAAGGGTGATACTGTCGTAGTTTGGAAACTGGACCGGTTAGGCCGGAGCCTCCGGCACCTGATAGACCTGGTCAAAAGCTTTGAAGAAAAGAAAGTGAAGTTTATTTCCCTGCAGGACAACATCAATACCCAGACAGCGCAAGGAAGATTCATCTTTAACCTCTTTGCATCTCTCGCAGAATTTGAGCGTGACATCATCCGTGAGCGCACCCACGCAGGTCTTAGTGCAGCAAGAGCCAGGGGCAGGAAAGGAGGGAGGCCAAAAGGATTAAGCCTGGAAGCACAGCTTAAAGCTCAGTATGCTAAAAAGCTCTATCAAGATCGTTCCTTAAGCATAGAGGACATCTGTAAGAAAGTTGGCGTAAGCAGGCGAACGCTTTACAACTACATCCACATGGAAGAACTGCCTATCAATAAAAAATAACCTTTTTGTTATCATGGCTATTAACTATGCTTTATATCACCCAAAGTGGCCCCTGATCACTCGCCTGATCCGTTTTAAGCGGGCTGAAGGCAAATGTGAGCGTTGCAGTTGCCAGCATGGCAAACCTCATTATTCCTCTGGTTACCGGGTATCCCTTGCCACCATTCATTTAAATCATGACCGTACTAATAACCGGTTTGATAATCTTGCTGCCTTTTGCCAGGGCTGCCATATGTGGTGGGATCACAAGCGGCACATGTATAACCGTAAGTATGGAAAGGAAACCTACTACCGAAATGGTGTGCTGTTTTCAGTGGAAGAAATGACAATTACCATTCCGAAGCTTAAGAATTACCCAAGGATGATGTCGCTGTTCAAGCAGGACATGACTAGAAGCTTATGTTGGAAGACGTTATTTGATGACTGAAAAATAAGGAACGGTTTAACGAACCAGGATTTCTGCTGTGCTGATGTTCTGTCTTCCTTTAGCCCAAACGGCTGCTAAGTAAAGTTAATGCAGATGATGTTATATTTGTTGGTGAGATATGTTCGTCCAGCACGTGCTGTAGCTAATAAGCGATTTGTGGATGAGTATACGTTTTATAGCCATTAGGCGAAGCCGCCTGCTGTGCGTTCGTGCTTTTATTGACGCCTTATCAGCCCAATTTCGAGAATCACTGCAGTACTCGCTTCATCCATAACTGCTATTCCATTTGACGCACAATTACCATACGTTTCAATTAATGGCAGACTTATTGGGACTACCTCGCCATTCTCTCTATTGGGTCTGTGCAGTGTTGCCTTAGCATATGGAAGGTTCTCACAACCTTTGACTGGCAAAAAGTATTCAACGAAAAAATTGTCATCTGCCTTTAACTCTCCCCATTCTGTAGGTAATGAAATCTGACCAATGCACTCTTCTTCAATTGCGTTTACGTCCTGTATATAAGCACTCCACCAATTTGAACTGTCTGATTTGGCAAGTACTGAATCTTTTGATAACCTAAGTCGATATTGTCTGTTTTCTTTCCATTCAAAGGAAATTTTGCAACTAAATCCAGATCCTTCATGTCCGAAGTCCCCGGACCAGCTGTTTGCTAAACCTGATTTTTTTGCATCTAAGGCCTTCCATATAGAAAAGATTGCAATTTTTGTTTCTTGTCCATTTAATTCACCACCAGTTTGCAAACCGAAATACCCACCGTCTCCATTTCTAAACCAAAACTGCTGAGCCCAAAAGTAATATGAAACTTCTGAGGGCTCTCTGTTGATTGTTAGAAAAGTATTATGGTCATATGACTTACTTGTCTCCGGCCACTTGTATTTAACTGACAATATCCCGCCTGGTGTGACTTGATTCATACATTTACTGGTTGAAAGTGAAATACTACTCCATTAAATTCATGCGCCCTGCATGCGGCAGTCATGAATGTATCCAGCTTTTCCGTAGTTGTTTGTGCAGACAGAAAATAAACAACATTTGATAAGAATACTGTAAATATATTCATGATATATTTTGCCCTAAAGGAAACTGTCTATATAATAAATCGAGCTGCCCAGTATTAAAGTCAAGTTAATTTTTATTTTAAGGATGACAATATTGTCAGTTTCCGTCTAAAGAACCACTTTACTGTTAAAGTCTAAACATATCTGATAATTGCGCTAGTTTATAAAGGAGTTTACACAACCAACAATTGTGATCTAGTAAAATTGAAGGTTAAGACAACAAATCGAACCATCCAACTGATTTTCAAGGCCTGGTAGATAACGCAAAAGTTGTATAAGATTTATTTTAATCTCTTTTGTTCGGACTCATTGCTTTTTTCAATTTCTTTCGGCTGAAAAGCTTTGCCAATTTGAAAATTATATATTAATGACAATGAAAACACTCTGGTCTGCAACTTTTGCGCAAGGTTCAATTTAGACTCATAATAATAACTAGTAGCCTTAAAGTTGTCAGTATAAAAAATATCACTTATCGCAGCTTTAGCTAATAATCGATCTCCTAAAAATTTCATCCTAAATCCAACGTCTACACTTGCCATTCTATTGGTTATTATATTCCCCTCCAACACGTGAGGTGTGTAATGTGCGTTAATACTTAAATTGGCCCTCTTACTAATTTGAACATCCTGTTCCGATTGTATTAAAAAGGATGATTGTTTTAATTGAAATGCAGATGAATTAGATAAAGTATGGGTTAATAAGAGATTATTTGTTGCATTCCACCATTTAGTCATTTTTACCTGCGCACTAAAATTCGCAGAATACACCCTATTCTTGCCAACATTTTCCGTTGAAACGATCATTGTAGCATCATTCGGGTCAGTTTTGATAACTGTACTTATTACATTATTTGTATAATTGTAACCTAAGGAGAAATTATACTTTTGCTTGTACGATAAGCCTCCTTCAAAAGCATTAGTAAATTGGGGCTTTAAATATGGATTACCTTGCTGAACTGAAAAATTATCAATATAATACTTATAAGGAGTGAGATCTGAATAGGTCGGCCTTTCTATCCTTTTATTATAAGATAATGTAAGGCTTAAATCTTTATGGGAATCCAAATTTTTTAGCAGGTAAAGAGTCGGAAATAAATTAAAATAGCGGCTCGATAAGGTTGTGTCCTTATTAATTGCATTTACTTTCCCGTCTACGTCACTTTGTTCTCCACGCAGCCCAAGCTGAAAATTAATATCTCTATAAACACCTTTAAAATTCACATATCCAGCATAAATATCTTCATAATACCTATAATTAAGATCTAAGCCCTTAGGTCTGCTCCATGTGGCGATAGAGAGAATGTTGTAGTAGTTATCATTTGAGATGTCTGTTTTTGTTAATTTTCCTCCAATGGAAAAAGATAGAGATTTTGAAAGTATCTTGTTAAAAGAGATATTGGTGGTGAGTATTTTAGAGATGTTTGGATAAAAGAATCCAAAAGCAGTATCATTAATTTTGTTATTGTTACTATTATATGTTTTACTGTTAGTGTAACTATTTGCATCCTCTTTAAAACTGGTATAATCCGCAACAAGGGTAAATTTAGAACCAGAGGTATCTGTTTGGATATTATAGTTCAATCCAATGTTTGAATATCTACTTGCAAATAAATTTGGAAACGTTCCTGTAGAAAACAGGCTTTTACTGGGAAGTTGGGAAATAACATTTGAATTAGAGTATACAGAATCTGCGCCACTTTTGGGCTGATAAATGTAATAGAGGCTAATATATTGGCTCTTACTAATGTCATATGTACCTTCCAGTTTTATATTATTCGATACTCTCCAAAAATCAGAATAAGTATGCGAACGATAGTAGTTATTACCTGGTAGCTGTCTTTCTTGATCAATTATCGAATATGCCTTTTCGCTACTATAATTGTAGCTACCGTAAAAACTTACTTTTCCTTGTTTGTACCCCAAATTAAAGGATGGAAAATACTTTGCATATTTTCCTAACCCAAGGCTTCCTGATTGAACGATGGGAGACTTTAGAAAACAAAGACATTAAAACTGAAAACAGATAGTCATGATTAAAACTTTTAGAAATAAGAAACATTACAATTCAGCTTTGCGACATATAGCTGTAAAAATTTTGCTAAGAAGATTCCTTGATTGGTGCCGCGAAAAGCAAATTAGAAGGGCTCAATCATTACAAGTCGCTTTCGAACGGTTACCTACTTGGGCAAAGAATGCAAGTATCATACTTTTTTTGCTGGTCTGCATGGCAACCTTTACAAGTATTATCGCAAGTTCAATAAAGATTCGTTCGCCCGTAGATATACAAGTCTATCTGATCAAATTACCCAGGTCACTTATTAAGGATAAAATTAGAAATGAGCTACCGGTTTACATTTTAAATACTCCTGACGAACAAAGGATAGCAAAATTCCGAATGTATATGGATAGTCTTCCACATAATAGTTCTGGAAAAATTATACGTGATAGCATCTTAAAGGCCAGGCCGGGGCTAATGGATAGCATTTCCAAGCTTGAAAATCTTTTTCATTCAACAATTAATAACAAGTAAGATGAAACAAAAAATACATTCAGAAAAGTATCTCAGACACAGAAGATTCTTAATGGTAGTTCCACTTTTGACGCTGCCTTTTATTATTATGATCTTTTATGTTATGGGAGGTGGCAAAGGCACAGAAGTGGGTGCTACACCCTTGTACACCAGTTACGGTCTTAATACGCAATTACCAGATGCGAATTTAAAAGAGGACGGAGTCCTTGATAAAATGAGCTTTTACGACCAGGCTGCTTCTGATTCAATTAAGCATGCAGCGCTTGTAAAAGACGATCCATATTCTAATACAATACCTGCTAATAACTATAATGAATTGCGTACTAAGCCCGATAGCTTCAATTCTTTTCAGCTACTCAATCTCAATAAAAAAGACAGCAGCTCATTCGGTAAAATGGAAGGCATGGGCTCTTCCGATCCAAACGAAGAAAAGGTATATAGAAAGTTGGCTGCACTCAACAAAGCAATGGATCAGGGTTTAGTTCAACCAAAAGTTATTAAAGAATATGCTAACCCGTCCCCTCCTAACACTTATCAGGGATTGAGGAGTTCTGACGTAAGCCGGCTTGAAAAAATGATGCAAACTAAGAGCAACAGTGGTGATGGTGAAGATCCGGAGGTTGAACAGCTAAACGGCATGTTAGACAAGATTATGGATATTCAGCATCCTGAGAGAGTAGTTGATAAAATAAAACAATCATCAGCGGAACATCAAACGAAGGTTTTTCCAGTAACACTTAACCAGAAGGAAAGTGATGTATCTGTCTTTGAACGGATAGGAAAGGGTCGTGGTAGAGATACTATTATCCGGGGTAACGTTAATGGCTTTTTTTCTCTTGCTGATAAAACAAACGATAATGTAAGACAAAATAGCATTGAGGCCGTTATCCCGGAGACAGCATCATTTGTTACAGGGTCAACAGTGAAAATGATGCTTAGTAATGATGTCTTTATTGGCGGAGAATTGATTCCACTAGGTACGTATGTATATGGAACTGCCTCAGTAAATGATGAAAGGCTAAAGATCACTATTCAAAACATCCGCTACCAGAATTCTCTTTTCCCAGTAAAACTTTCAGTGTTCGACCTTGATGGTATGGAAGGTGTTTTTATTCCAGGTGCTATCTCTCGCGATGTTGCCAAATCATCAGTAGAACAAGTGGTACAGGGAATTAATATCCCAAGTGTTGATCCATCCATTTCTGTGCAAGCAGCAAGCGCGGGTGTACAGGTAGCAAAATCCCTACTAACCAGGAAAGCCAAACTCGTAAAAGTATCTGTCACATCGGGATATAAAATTCTGCTTAAAGAATCAGCTCAATAAAAATACATCATCATTAAAAAAATCTAATCATGAACAAAAAACATATTGTGGCTCTTGTTGTCGTAGTAATTAGCCTACTCTCGAACAAAGTCAATTCTCAAACTAATTCCATTACAAATATTGTTACTTCTATTGAATCCAAACCAATTTTTATTACAACAAATAAAACAACCAGTTTGATCTTCCCCTTCGCCATTAGAAGTGTCGATCGTGGTAGTCAGGACGTTCTTGCCCGACAAATTGATGGAGTAGATAACATTCTACAACTCAAAGCGGGAAAAGAAGATCTTCAGGAAACAAACCTTACGGTAATAACTGCGGATGGTAATCTTTATTCTTTCCTGTTAAATTATAAAACGAATCCAGCAGACCTGGTATTCAGGTTTTCAGACGATTCAACAAGGAGCACTAATAACAGAAATGAACAACGAATGGTCAGATTTAAGTCCAGGACGAGTACTGACGCGGAAATTGTTTCCACGAGCAATAAATTGTTGAAATACAAAAAAAGATTTCTGCTGGGAGTCCATGATCGAATATCCGGGATCAACCTGAAACTACGAGGAGTTTACATTAAAAACGATGTTCTTTATTTTCAGCTTCAATGCATAAATCATTCTAAAATAAATTATGATGTAGACATGCTTAGATTCTATGTCCGGGATCAATTCAGAAGCAAGCGAACAGCAGTTCAGGAGGTTGAAATAAAGCCCTATGCAATTTCTGGTAATCATTCAAATTTTAAGGCCGAAGGGAGCGAGGTATTCGTTGTCGCCTTGCCTAAGTTTTTCATTCCGTTCGCAAAATATTTTACAATAGCAATAAACGAAAAGAATGGTGCCAGAAACTTACATCTGAATCTTAACAATCGTTTAATAATTGGAGTCAAAAGGCTTGAAGAATAACTTACTGACCATCTGACTTTACAGGTAAAGACGACGCTTATTTGAGTAAGTCCAATAAATTTTTATAAAAAATAAAAATCCATTAATTAAAGCAAGATTATGATTGACAAAAATTATGAATATCTGAAAGACCAACTGAAATATACAGGTTTTGGTGAAGGATTGAATAACGAATTGAAAGAGAAGATACTTAAACAAGAGCCTTATTTTAACATCAGGCATCAATCAAAAATTAGTGAAAACGATTTAGTCTCTGTTCTATATTTTAAAAAAGTAGACGCATCTGAAATGGTTTATTTTAATCGCTACCAGTTAACCTTTAAACCGGAACAGTCAATGGAAATGATGGGGCAAACATTCTACATTAACAAAGAAAATAATATTAAGCTTAAAGAAGCCTACAATCTAATGAATGGCAGAGCTGTAAACAAAGATCTAACAAATAAGGAGGGAGAAAAGTATAATGCCTGGTTACAAAAGGATTTTAAGGATATGGATAATGAAGGTAATTATAAGATCAAACAATTTCATCAAAACTACGGTTACAACCTCAAAGACGAATTAGCGAAGCTTCCAATAAAGGAATTATCTAATAATCAAGATAAGGTAAGCTTAATACAATCTTTGCAAAAAGGCAACCTACAGTCAGTAACACTCACAGATGGGAATAAAGATCAAAAGATTTTTATTGAAGCCAATCCCCAGTTTAAAACGATCAATGTTTATGACGGCAATTTGAAAAAGATAGAAAAAGAGACATTGACACGGGGGCAATCTTTGGAAAAGATTCCTTCTAAAAATGTAATATCACAAAATCAGTCGTCAACCAGTAGATCTAATCAGCAAAGCATGCGAGCAGGAGATGATGAAAGTTTTGGCAGCAACACCAAGGCGATACAGAAAACCAGGAAAAAAGGTCTCTCGCATTAATTACATTATTTACTTTTTTTTCAACAGCAAAATTATTATCAAATGAAAGATCTGCAGCAACTGGAATCTTTTTGTAATTCCGTTACCCACGACATGAGGATACATGCTACACATATCAGCCTTTACCTTGCACTCTACTTATGTTACAAGGAAAACTTCTACAAGAGTCCCTTTCCCATTACAAGATGTGAAGTCATGAAAGCGGCAAAAATAAGTGCCAGGAGTACTTACATCAAGTGTCTAAAGCAACTTCACGAATATGGATATATTCGATACCTACCATCACAACATCCTTTAAAATCAACTATGGCGCATATCCCTGCGCTTCATTCTCCATTTTAATCATAAAATATTGTTTCATGCCCGTTGAAATCATTACAAAAGAAGATTTGCATCATTTCAGGATGCAATTACTGGATGACTTAAAACAGATCATTCATCAAAAAAGTCCACCACAAAAGGAATGGCTTAAATCGCCCGAGGTTAGAAAGCTCTTGCGGATTTCACCAGGTACTTTACAAAACCTGCGTATCAAAGGCACGCTTCGCTGTGCGAAAATTGGCGGTATGTTATTTTATGAGTACGATGACATTGAAAAATTACTAAGCAACAACATGCCTTCAACTAAAAATACCATCAAGTGAATTATATACGACATCTCACCGGTTTTTTCGAGCGGGCTGCAAAGGATCATCGTCTTAATCCGACGCATATTAGTTTGTATATGTCCATATTTCAACTATGGAATGTTAACCGGTTTAAAAATCCGATTTCGCTATCCAGAAGTGAGCTCATGGAACTATCAAAAGTGAGTTCGAAAACAACATATCATAAGTGCATGAAGGAGTTACAACAACTAGGCTATCTGCGTTATGATCCATCCTATCACCCCCTTAGGGGAAGCTGGGTACACCTTTTTGACTTTAATGGGGTTAAAGAGTCTGACCAGTCCAAAAACTGTCCTGGCACTGGACTGGTTCTGGACAAGCAGTGGACAGGTGATGGACAGGTAGTGTACCAGTCAGCCTCTGAAACTGACGATAGTAAAAGGTTTCCCAGCCCTTTAAACATGTATAAACATAGTAAACATAGTAAACTTTCTTTTCGCCAGCCAGCAAAAAATTTAAAAAATAAGAAGAGAGAAAAAAATGAAATTGCAGATGAAAAAAATAATTTTTCATTCGAACTTGAAAAAATTCCTCCTGTCCATTCATCCAATTCGAACTCGGCAGCTAATACCGCCGCGGAAAATTTTTTTACGGCGCCATCGGAAGTTTCATTCGAAAAGATTCCGGAAAGCAAGACCCAGGTTATCCAATTCTTTCTTGAGTCTGGATACGACGAAAGCCACGCGGTCAAATTCTTTCTATACAATTCAGCTACCGGTTGGAAGATAGCAGGGAAATCTCCGATAGAAAATTGGCGCGCTGCGGCTCTTAGCTGGATGTTAAACCCACAAAATAATAATAAGAATGGAAAATCAATAAAACCAGAAACCAATGCTGACAGACTCCACACCATTTCAGACAAAAACTATTCAGAGCCCCTTTAGCATTTGTTGCAGTATGATCAAGGGTAAGCCATTGTTTGATTTTGAAAAGTGTTTAGTATTCCTTGAAAGCCAGGGCAAGAAACTTTTTGGCGAGCGATTTTTTATTTTTAAAGAAGATCACGAAATAATTTACAAATTGTTGCTGTATGTAATTGGCGATGAGGAAAACGCTCTTAAGCAGGGTCTTTCATTAAATAAGGGGTTGTTATTGACTGGCCCGATTGGTTGCGGTAAAACCAGCCTCATGAAACTACTTCGCTTTTTTCAGCCACCACAATATCGATTCAGCGTTCGATCCTGCAGAGATATCAGTTTTGCGTTTATCAGCAATGGTTATGACATAATTCATCAGTATTCATACGGTCCGTTGCATGATCCCATTAAAGTATATTGTTTTGATGACTTAGGTACGGAAAGTAATCTTAAATACTACGGAAACGAGTGTAACGTGATGGGCGAGATATTGCTAACCCGGTATGAATTGTTTGTAGTGAAAGGTTTATTAACTCATTGCACCACCAACTGCAATAGTTCAGAGATTGAAAATTTTTATGGAAATAGAGTGAGGTCAAGGATGCGGGAGATGTTTAATCTTGTCGCGTTTGATAAAGAAGCAAAAGATAAAAGATGAAAATGTAAGGTATATTCTCTTTTCTTAAAATGCAGATGAAAAGTCACCGCGTTATTAAAGTAGATGATTTTCGCAATCGATATCTTTGAAATGATGCAAGTAAAAATCATTTACTTTAATAACGCAAGCCCGCGGCAGGGCACTTAGTGGTAAAATAGTGACATTGTAATTAGAAGATAAGGCTATATGAATTATGTTTTAATTTCCTGGAAATTATGCTTATTGGGATTGTAGGTTTATCAGTTGGTCCCCAGGCTGTAAGTACCTAAAGCTCCAGATTCTGGTCTCAGAAATATATTAGCCTTACTTTAATTTTCAAGCTTTTGTTACAAAGTCATAAGCTACAATAATTCTGAATAAGAAATTAATTGAGTTAGAGGAATATGAATTAACGTTTGGTATTACTATTACTTGAGACCATCTCTATACCTGTTTCTTTTTTGGAAAATCATATTAACAACATCATGGATGCAAAAGTCTTAAGCTTCAATGAAAATCAACTCAAGAAGAGTGGCTTTGGCGAAGCCTTTACTGCAGAACTTAAAGAAAAAATGGAACAAAAAGTTCCTTTAATTCAGCATAAGTTTCAGAAGGAATATGAAAGAGACCGGCTTGAGGCGACCTTACATCTTAAGAAATCTTCTATCTCCGACTACTATTCTTTAAAAAAATTCGATTTACAGTTACAAAAGGAAGGATTGGTTGATACTGTTAGACATACTTTTAATATTACAGATACCAACTTCGGTACGAACCAAATCAATGCTCAGCACTTCAGAGATGTGAATAGGTATACGCTTCAGGAGGCTTACAACTTACTCGCAGGACGTTCGGTATATAAAAATCTTATTAATAGTGACGGAAAGCAAGAACATGCCTGGATCAAACTTAATTTGAAAAACAAGTCACTCATAAACAATGAAGACAATAGGCTATATCAAATTAAATACGGTTTCGATCTTGAAAAGATCCTCAATAATTATTCGATAAAAGAACTTAAATATGAGAGGTTGAGAGAGTCACTCATTCAATCTTTACAAAGGGGTAATGTAAAGAAGGTAACGTTTGTTGGTTACAGGAAGCAAGAAGAGCAACTTTATATTTCTCCTAATGTCACTTCAGGGTCTTTAAATGTTTATGACAAACAAAAACAACCGTTATTGACAAGCGAGTTATTTGAAAAAAAATTTATGGAAAAAGACCTTTTATTAAAGATTGAGAAAATTTCGGGCTCGTGGCAAAGGGTTGAATTCAAAAAACAAAAGATACAAGAGCCAACGAAAAAGTTTATACCAAGCTTAAAGAAAACTGTTAATGGTTTCAAATCAAAGAAATCGCACAGATTGTAGATCCCTCATATTGTGTTAATGTGTAGGATAACAATATGCAAAGAGTACAATTACAATTAAAGAAAGAAACTAATTCTTCCGAGCTGTCAACAAAGCAAGAAACTAAGAAAGAAAAGCAGGGTCAACAAGATGAAGATTCCGGAGATATTCCTAAGGCAAAGCAAAAGAATAAAAAAAGTAAAAAACAGTCTCTGTAAGAATGTTGCAGTTAAAACCATTAACCGAATTTTTTACAGCCATTGGTAGCGATCCGCGTATCAATACTACCCATATTACTTTGTATATGGGACTTCTAAAGTTTTGGTTTGATCAGGATTGTAAAAATCCAGTTTATGTGTATCTCTGGCAGGTGATGCAACTTTGCAAAATTTCTGGAAATGCAACTTATCATAAGATCATCCAGGAGCCAGTTCTTACAACCCTTGCCACTTACCTGGCCCTTGGGAAGCGGCACAAGTTTAGGCAACGATTCAAAAGGAATCGACTGATATAACTTTCCAAAATTTGTTTGTAAAAATCTTTGATCAAGTAACGATGGGGTGAGTTCAAATAAAAGGCTGTTGTGCATTTTGATGACGCTTTATTACCTCATTTTGATAACTTTTTATGCCATTATTACGTTTTTTTGCAGCTATCCACATCCTCAAATCCTTTGTGGATAAGTGTTTCCCTTTTTCAGGGAGAGCCTATTGTAATCGCTTCGCCACTCTCAAAAATATCGTCGTCTGTAGAAACGGAAGGCGCTAATTAATGATTGCTTTGTCTTATTTTATTTTTATGACCCTCATCTTATACAGCGTTGCCTGATTTACCTAACCGCAAAACAAGGAACGGTTTTCACTTGATTGCCTGGCAAAAGAAACATGGCTTTGCTTCAAGCAATTCGAAATAAAATTTTTACGCAGAAGAATTCATTGCAGGGCTGCGAACAGGCTGGGAGGTTTAGTTGGCAAAATAAATACAGAAATGCTTCCCTTCTTCGACACTTATTTTTATTTAAAATTTGCAAAGAAGACAACTTTGGCTCATTAATGAAAAATAGTAAAAGGCAAATAAAACGGCTACTGATTCATGGTATGCCTCTACAACATTGTAAAAACTTATGTGGCTCAATTAATTACCAGCAAATGGAACCTCTGGAATTTGTTTCTCCCTCAAATCAAAGAAAGCGGTAGGTGGAATTTTTAGAATGTAAACTGTATTGCCAGCCTGGTCTTTAGTCAAAAGGTAGCAGACTCCATGCGGAGTGTGAGTAATAAATAATTGATACATCGTCTTATGATTTAATCCTTTCTAATTTCGTTTACCTATCTATCGTTTTTTAATAATCTTGAGCTGGCTGCTCTGCAAGTACCTTTTTAATTCGTTACTGTATTTGCTCAATTGAACACACTGAAAATAAATAATATTTTCATACCCGTAACTTTCTTCAGCACGACTTTTAAATAGTAAAAAGCAAGAATCGATATCCCCGGCTTCGTTCTTACGTATGCCTTTATGTAAAGACGTATCCTTTAACATTACGGTGATAAGATAATATCTGGGAATAATATCCATAGTGTTAGGAGGAACTTGCTCATTTCCCTTTGGAAATTCATAAGTAGCTAATAATGTTTACAATTTATAATCCCCTACATCCGATTATCAATGTTTGAAATTACTGATCCGGTAATTCACCCTCATTTTGTAATACAGGCAATCCTTCCCATTCCCATGGATCTATTTTGCTCTTTTCGTCCGGCCGTGGTTTTGCGCTCCTGATGGTATATACTGGCCAGTATTCAAGCTCTGATGATGGTATTTGATGTGCTACCATCTCGGCAATCTCCTGATCGGAAAGATCATGGTTGAGCCATCTTAGTTCCATTTCCTGTGTTGGTAGAAACAAAGGCATACGGCCGGCATTGGTGCCACCGTTATGTATTTGCTTCATTATAGAATTGGCACCCCTGGTAAGCAGCGTAAAGGTCCCTCTTACTTCACCAGTTTCTACATCGGGAACAGGCGAATAATGGTAAAGGCCGGGTATGCAAAACAGGTTACGACCCTTCACTTTAACCAGGTAAGGAATCTTATTCTTGATCCCTTTTACTTCCCGGTGTTCAAAGGTCCCGGTAACCGGTATAAGACAACGCTTATTCCGGATTCTATGCCAATATGATTTTTTATCACCGAGTATCTTTTCACTCTGTGTATTGCACATCCATTGCCGGCCGGTTTTTATTTTCTCAGGCGTGTTCATGTAGTCTGCAATCACTCCCCATTCAAATTCCTTTAACTTATACTTTCCATCCTCCTGTATGATTACCGGATATTTTCGGTATGACTGAGCCAGCACATGAATAGCCGAAGTGAAATCAAAACCTATCTGAGGATCGATTTCTATATCCGGCAGATAGTCCGTGATAGTCTCTATTGTAGTTGAGAAGGAAATATCGTAACACATAATTAAAGTTTTTCGATGACCTCTAATTTAACACGAACTTCCTGGGTGCGCAATTTTAGTTTAGCGAATAGTTCGCCATAGTTCACAAAAAGCTGGAAATCTACCGTCTCATTACGACCGGGCCTCCACCCCAAATTATAATCAATGTATTTTTTGACTTTATCTTTCAATAACAATGTGCTTGTCTTTTGCCAGTCCTTTTCAAGCAAGATTGAATATATTTTATAACCAGACGGTTTGCCTGCAGCTATCAAAAGTTTTTCTTTATGTTCCGGATTATCCCAATCATATAAAAACTTGGCAGCATCATGATTTATAGCGCTCATATGATAGTTGGCAAAGGCGATGTCCTTATAATGTGAGAAAACAAAATAACCGTTTACTCCTTCTTCTAACGGCGCTTTTCCTCTTGGGTAGGTCTGCCTCACAAAATATCGCTGACCCGCCTTGATGAAGGCGTCCAGCAGTGGCCTTGTAAATAACGCAAATGGATTATACATACTTCATATTTTTATCGTCAGTAATTCATTGATGTTCGTTGTATAACGCTGTGAAAGGTGAGCTGCCCTTAACTTCCATTTTTTGTCAAAGCCCTGCCTTGCAAACCTTACGATCTCCTTACCTATCGATTTGTTAACCTTATCAAGTGCGGCCATGATCAGTTTATTACGGCCGCGATCGGTAGTATCGAACATACTTTTCTGGATTTCGGTTTCAGGAATCAGCTCCTGGACAATTACTCCGGCTTTAAGGTAATTAAATCCCGGCTTATAAATCACGTCCAAGGCTTTCAAGGCATGTTCAATGAGTTCATTACTGGCACTGGTAGCTACCGGTAGTTCCATATCTATTGATCGGAAGTACTGTTTATCTTCCGTCCGGAAAGCATTGGTTTGAATAAATAAATGAAGCTGTTTTGCACAGCTTTTTTGATTCCTGAGCTTTAGAGCAACGTTAGCCGCATAGTTTGAAACAGCTTCCTGCATCTGGACTTTATCCGTAACCAGGTTACCAAATGACCTGCTGTTACAAATGGCTTTCTTTGCCGGTATTTCATCCTCCCATTTGATGCAAGGCGTTCCCTTTAGTTCATTGACCATTCGTTGACCGACCACTGACATATTCTTTCTTATCCATTCCTCATTTGCTTTGGATAAGTCCATGGCTGTTTTGATATTATTTCTCCTGAGCAGCTTTTCATGTTGCTTGCCGATGCCCCAGATATCGCCCACCTCTGTATGGTTCAGGACTTCGTTGATCTGACCCTGTGCAGCCAGGCAATGTACTCCTATTGATTTATTTTTCTTTTTGATATAGCGATTAGCCATTTTGGCTAGGGTCTTGGAAGGAGCGATTCCAACGCTTACCGGTATACCAGTATACTGCATGATGGTCTTTCGAATGGTAATACCCAACTGATACAAGTCCTGATATTTTAGAGATGTCAGATCCAAAAAAGCTTCATCGATAGAGTACATTTCAGTAGCTGGTGAAAAGCCGGCCAGGATCTTCATTACCCGGTTACTCATGTCACCATATAACGTATAGTTGGAAGAAAATACTTTTACATCATGCTCCCTAATAATTGCTTCCAGCATAAAGGTAGGCATGCCCATATCAATACCACAAGCTTTTGCCTCATCACTCCGGGCGATTGCACAGCCATCGTTATTGGATAGAACAATTACCGGCTTTCCTTCCAGCTTTGGATTGAAGACACGCTCGCAGGAAGCGTAGAAGTTATTGCAATCTACTAACGCGAACATGCGGTGTCTTTTGGGTCAATGATAATTTTGCTCACTACTCCCCAAACTATAAAACTCATTTCTTCGGTAATTTCCATGGAATTAAACTTAATGTTCGCCGGAGTCAGGTAAACGTGATTCAACGATTTAATAAACCGCTTTACTGTAAATTCTCCGTTCACCACGGCCATAATGATATCACCTGAATTTGGCGTTACAGACCTGTCAATAATAAGTAAAGCTTTAGGAGGTATAAAAGCATCCAGCATGGATTCACCCTCCACCCTAACAAAAAATGTTGCCGATGGTGTCTTAACAAGCAGGTCATTGAGGTCAATAGAATCTTCGATGTAATCTGCTGCAGGTGAAGGAAAGCCGGCTGGAACAGCGCCAATAAAAGGAATTGTTTTGAATAATGATGGTCCGATCTGGTAAATACTGCCAGGACTAACGTTTATTTCCATACTAATCATTTTAGTTAAAGTTGACTAATATTTTTAGCATATCAAAGAAAAATCTTATCGCTACTTTATATCCGGTTGATAAATAAGCTATTAAATTTCAAAATCGCGTATTGTTGCGATACAGAATTGTAACAAACGGAACATTTTTATTATGATTGCTAAAAGCCTTATTGCAAAACTTTTTTGCCGGGTCAAAGAGTAATGATCGTTAAAGAGCATGACGCCATGCATTCGATAGTTATAGAAGCGGGAGAAAACCTCATTATCAGGTTTGATGAATTTGCGGCACCTACTGTTGTTGAGCCCTGGTAAGCTGAGCAGCTGATACTTATAGAGGAGGATGAATCTAATCACTTATGATACTTGTCAATCCGATTGCAACTCAGTCAATCGTTGACTGATTAATGAAGGTAGGTGTGATCTTACTTACCCTGGAGCAGCTTTCGTTATGCTCCTAATAAAAAGTGCAGTAGCCCTGCTGCGGATGGAGACTGGAGCAAAAAGAAGCTCGTTAATTACCCTTAAGTCTTCATCGTTGAAGCCCATATACAAAACGACTCGCTGGATAGCTTACCTAAAACAAAAATAAAAGCCGTCAGCTTGCAACAACGGCTCTTTAATTATCTTTGCATGAATTGCATTACCAAGTCTCACAGCATTTCCTTTCTTTACCCAGAAACGCTCAACTTGTAAGTAAAACCCACCGGTTGCATTACAATGTCTTAAGTGCTTTTACGGTAAATTCGCTATCACAAATCGATTTTATTTTATTATAAATGTTTAATTCAAATTCTTTTGAGGCATGTTAATTCCTTATTAATGTGAGATATTGAATAAGGGCAGCAATCAAAAAAAATCTAATTTTTCTTTGTAATCATATTATCGAATTACATTATGATAAATAATTTTGTTACTATTATTTTTTGAACGGACCTGATTAAAATCCTATTCAATGAAATCACCAACAATCCGGAGAGAGAACATCGCGTAGTCAAAAATCATTAGCATAGGATATACATGACATTAATTCCAGATAAATTTCAAATCGATTCAAACATAAAACAAAACGTTAAAACACTGTATTTACCGCTGATAATTACTGTTATATTAGCTGAGACAACACGGTTAAACTATTCTATAAATTTTTTAAAAATGGAAGATATAAACTTGTTCCCCGTAATGCACAGGGGAGCAGAGCAAATTTTAATTAAATGTCCTAATGTGAAATCCATTAATGATCATATAAAAAAAATCCAGGGAGTAAAATGGAGTCAGACTCATAAGTCATGGTACCTCCCGTTAAGTAAAGAGAATTATCACCTTATACACCAGTCATTGCATCAACTGGCAACTTTAAAAACTGACGAACTCAAAAAGTATTTAGTAAAAAAAAAGATGTCGGACAGGTAAATATTCCAAAAGATGTTCTTGCTCAACAAGAGACTGATGAACCAGCGATAGCTGCTAAACTTCCTATACCTGCCGCGCCCGAACCTTCGATTGCCTATCGATTAAGTTATGAAAACCTTCAGAGTCTGGGTCAGGCCATTAAGCATTTAACATTGAAAGCATATAGTAGCAGCACAGTTCGTACATACAGAGGTGAATTGATGGCGTTTTTCCAGATTCTTGGTAAGATTTCTGCCGAAAGTTTAACCACCGACGATGTAAAAAGTTATTTATTAAAGTGCCTGAATCAGGGATTGAAAGAAAATACGCTGCACAGTCGTATTAATGCCTTAAAATTTTACTATGAGCAGGTTTTAAAAAGGGATAAATTCTTTGTTGACATACCAAGGCCAAAAAAGGCGCAGCAGTTGCCAAATGTGTTAGGCGAAAACGAAATCACCCGACTTTTTAACGCGGTTACAAACAAAAAACACAAGGCTATTCTTTTTATGGCTTACAGCGCGGGACTTAGAGTAAGTGAAGTTATAAATATGAAGTTGAAACATATTGACAGCGATAGGATGCAGATATTTGTGGAGCGTTCAAAGGGTAAAAAAGACAGGTATGTTAATCTAAGTCCGATATTGCTGGACGTTTTAAGAAAATATATTCAACTTGCCGAGCCAAAACCAACGGAATACCTTTTTGAAGGGCAATTTCCAGGAAGCATTTATAGTGCACGATCCGCGCAAAATATCTTTCACATGGCGCGAAAAGCTGCCGGTATAAAAAAGGATGTAACCTTTCATAGTTTGCGGCATTCGTTTGCTACACATATTTTGGAGAAAGGGATCGATATTAGATACATAAAAGACATTCTTGGACATTTTAACATCAAAACCACGGAACGCTATCTTCACGTGAAAAGGGACCAGCTCATCAATATTATTAGTCCTTTGGATGATATTTGGAAAAAGGGAAATATTGAATGGTAATTGGCAGTCATGACCATTACAATCCACTGTAAAGTAAAATCAGGATTATCATTAAAATCTGTAAGGTTTTTTCAAGACGAGGCATTCGTTATATCTAAGTACATGTTGTTATCAATCAAAACACTCGTTTTACGTACAAATAACCCCATGTTACAAATTCGATCTGATCCACCAATTTTCCGGATCAACATTCTGTAAAAACTGATATTAATTGATCTGCGTAATGAAATTTAAAAATGTTTGACAACTTCCTTGATTAATCTAAACAAAACTGCTATTTTGTAATTTATTGATACCAGATAGAGGCAGACAATGAGAAGCAGCTTAACACCCAACCTTATCCCATGTTATTCGGATGGAGTGCACTCCAATCGAAATGATCAAGCTGTGACCGAGGGAGGCTTTGCCGTGCAAATATTGAAATATACTCCCAAGATTTTTACCTGCAAAAGTGGTGATTCAACCAATATGAATTTGATTTTTTCTATACAATATGCCGACAGTCATCAAGATCTTTGGTTGTATTGTCGCAATCAACAATTTCAAAATGCACGAGTTGACCGTTTGATTATCAACAACAATTTTTTTTGTACATACCGACAATACTACCGTTATCCAAAATTGTGACTGCTGGAATCATCAAAATTGTAATCGCAGTTGTGTTCAGGCCGGACGCCCGAAGGGAAGGAAACTAGCATCAAAAATTTACCGGAAAATAAATATAGCAATGGGTTG